>Ga0164296_1000068_pt1 | contig 126513 bp, 175 predicted proteins | sample GEODES057metaG_FD_113533 | JGI IMG/M metagenome (GOLD analysis project Ga0164296, IMG submission 113533) | Dystrophic lake water microbial communities from Trout Bog Lake, Wisconsin, USA - GEODES057 metaG | ecosystem: Environmental > Aquatic > Freshwater > Lake | place: USA: Trout Bog Lake... | reverse complement strand
TACGGGGGTGCCGCACCGGCCGCCTGGCAGTTCACCGACAAGGCCACGGTCTGCGGGATCCCGGTCGACTGCAACGCCTACAGGGGCGACGACATCAACGTCCTCTTCGGCACCGTACCGGCCGGCCCACCGCCCCCTCCGAAAGAGCCCGACACGTTCGCCGGCCTCCCGACCGACGACAGCATCTGGACCCTTCTGTCCTCCATTCCCGGCGTTTTCGGATTCGGTAGGTAGGGGCATTTGCATGGCCATCAAACCACTGTCGGAAGAGCCGTCATTCACCGGGGGAAGGGGCGGTGAGATATACGGCAAGGAGGCATTCGACGACGCGGTGCTGCGTTCCGATCTCGTCGAATTGGTGAACACGGTCGACTTCACCCATTCCTCCCGGATTGCCGACGTCATTCTCGACCGCTACAATCTGAACAGGAAATAGGAGAAGCACATGAGCGACCCGATTACTCCGGCCCAATTGCTGGCCCAGGTGGCCAATGAACTGTCGGCCTCCGCCGCCCAGCCGCTGCCCGACCCCAACGGCAACCCGCTCACCCTGCGGGGGGCCGTCGCGGCCGTGCTGACGAAGGTCACCCTGCCCCTGCGCCTCAACGACCGGCCCCGCACCCCCACACAGAACGACGACCTGTACGGGCACATCCTGAGCCTGCGTGCCGAGCAATTGCAGACCCAGGCCCTCGTCGAGGCCCTGTGCAAGGCCGCGTCTATCGACGTGGACTCCATCAAGGCTGCCGTCGAGCAGCAGATCGGTTGATGACGATGGGACAGATCTTCACCAAGGCCTTCTGGGTCCGGCTGTTCGAGAACGGCATCCACGCATTCGCCGGTGGCGTGCTGGGCGTGATCGGCACCGGCTTCGCCGGAGGCCTGGCGGCCGTGCCGTGGGAGACGGCCCTGTCGGCCGGGGCGATCGGTGCCCTGGTGTCGAGCCTGGCCAGCCTGGCCAGCGAGGGTGTCCCCAACTCGGCACCGGCCAGCTTCCTCCCGGCACGCGACGAGCTGCCCCGCGCCTGACCCGGCGGGCATCAGTACATGGCGTTCAACCCCCGGGAGCAGGAGAGGCTCGCCGCCAAGGGGTTCGACGCCGTCGAGATGGTGGTCGGCGGCCTGAACCGGCGGGCACCGTGGGACAGCATCGTCGACTTCGCGATCCACCCCAGCTTCTGCGGATTCCCGATCTTCCCCAGGCAGGCGACCCTGCTCAAGCTCATCTTCCTCGAGACCGAGCAGATGACCCAGTACGACGTCGACGTGATCAACGAGTGGCGCAAGGGCTTCACCCTGGCCCGGGAGACGTTCGGGGTCCAGCCCGACATCTGGCAGCGGGTCGAGTACCTGAAGCAGCGAGGCTACCGCCGGTTCCCCCACATCCAGATGGTCCTCGGCCGACGCGCCTCGAAGGGGGCGATGGGGGGTCTGCTGGCCTGTGAGCAGATCGCCTACCTCCACTCGCTCGACGACCCGCAGGCCGTGTACGGGGTCGCCCGTGGCAAGGATGTGTACCTCAACGTCGGAGGCACCTCCCAAACCCAGGCGGCCCGCCAACTGTTCGCCGACGTCCGGACGATGGTCGAGCAGTGCAAGTACTTCCGGCCCGACGGCCAGCCGCCGTGGATCGCCGAGTCGAAGGACGCGATCCTGCGGATCCGAACCCCGGCCGACCTGCGCCGGATCTCGGAGATGAAGGTCGCGAGGATCCCGATCGACCACCAGATCGCCTCTCTGGTCGGGGTGGCCCTGGCGACGAACTCGGTGTCGGGACGTGGCCAGACCTCGTTCGCCAACCTGTACGACGAGTTCGCGTTCCACGTCCAGACCGGGTCGAGTAAGTCCGACACCGAGATTTACCACGCCTGGCAGCCGTCGCTGGGACAGTTCGGCAACGACTCTCTGACCTACATCCCGTCGTCCCCGGCGACGAAGGCGGGCCAGTTCTACGTCCTGTACCAGTCGGGCCGGGTCCTGATGAGCAGCTACAGCGATGAGACCGGCATGGCCGACGAGGCCCGCCAGAACCTGATGAACGTGGGCCGCCAGGCCGAACTTGACTGCGACCCGTCGTGGCTGATCTTCCAGGGCTCGTCGTGGGACCTGTACCGCGACTGGAGGGACGTGCGCCGCGTCCTGGGCGTTCGGTACAAATTCGACAAGTCGCCCGAGCCCGACCTGACCGACGAGCGCCAAATTCGGGAGAGGCTCCGCGACCCCGACAAGTTCCGGGTGGAGAAGCAGGGTCAGTTCGGCGAGGTTCTCGACCAGTACCTCGACTCGGACAAGGTCGATGCCATGTACCGCGACCCCGACTGGCGCGAGCCGCTGGCCCCGCAGGCGTACGGCACGTTTGACCGCAAGTATCGGATCCACTGCGACCCGGGCCGCACCGGCGCGAACTTTTCGCTGGCGGTCGCCCATTTGGAGGACGCCCCGCCCGACGAGCACGGCCGGGTCTGGCCCCACGTGGTGTTTGACTTCCTGAAGGTGTGGCGGCCGATGGACTTCCCCGAGGACGCCGAGACCCACAAGCGGACGATCGACTACGTGCAGGTCCACTCCGACATTGACGACATCCTGTCCCGGTTCATGTCGACCGAGAAGATTTCGTTCGACCAGTGGAACTGCCTCGCTGGATCAACCCTTGTGCCGACGGCACGTGGCCTGCTTCGAGTTGATGAGATCGTCGGAGACGAGGTTCCTGTCGGGAAAGTCGTGGATTTGAACCTTGGCGTGGAGTCCCATACCCAGACTGCGGTGATTAGGCAGGGGTTTCACAAAGGTGTCGTTCCGACTAGGAAGATCACCACCAAACTGGGCAACACGATTGAGATCACGCCCGAGCATAGGTTGTGGGTCAGGAAAGCCAAGGCGAGGCCTTGGCACGCCGACGAGCCGTGGGGTTACGAGGTCGGCGGGAACATTGAGGTCGGCGACTGGCTCTGCCTGAAGCGCAATACGATGCTCCCCAGTGAAGAGTTTGATCTGACGAATCTGCCCAACTGGACAGGAGAGTGGTCCCCGGGCTGCGACGAGGCATTGGGGGAGGCTCTCGGTCTGCTGGTGGCCGAGGGCGATTACACCGATCTTCACTGTCGGTTCGGTAACAGTGACGACGAGTTGGTTGAGCGGTACCGAACCCTGATGGAGAAGAGTTTCGGGGGAACCTGGACCTCCAAAACCGTGGATGACTGGATGGGGAAGTATCACTGGGGAACGGTGCGGAAGGGTGGCCGGATTCCCCGATTCTTGCGCCAATTGGGCCTAAGTGGCAGGGCAACGGAGAAGGCGGTTCCCTGGGTTATTCGGACGTCCCCCGCCGAAGTCGTCAAGGCGTTCTTGCGCGGATACTTTGAGGGTGATGGCGGCGTCTGCTTTGGTAGGGAGGGGGAGGTCTGGATTGAGGCTACGACAACCTCCTACGACATCGCCGAGGTGGTACAGCAACTGCTGCTGTCAATCGGAGTTTTCTCCACTCTCTGGTCGGGCACTTATCGCTATAGGGGTGAGGTGCGAGACCAATGGCGCATCAAGATGTACGGTCTTGACTTGCTTGACTTCGCCGACGAAGTTGGGTTTTCTTGCTCGCGGAAGCAGCAGGAACTCGTCCAAGCCGTTAATGTTGTTCAGGGGAGTTCGGGGCGTGGTGTTGGTCTTAGGAGTAAACATCAGCGACACGGGGACGAGTACTGGGTGAGGGTGTCCCGCATTGAGGATTCTGTGACCGACTGCTACGACCTCTCCGTCCCCGGCCCTGAGTCTTACATCGCCAACGGCGTGGTTTCTCACAACAGCGCCTCGTTCATCGCATCGCTGCGGCAGAAGTTCATGCCCGGCATCCGGGTGGTCGAGTTGCCGTTCACCGAGAAGGAGAACCAGGTCCGGTGTGAGAAGTTCAAGTCGGCGCTCAACCTGGGCTGGATCCACTGCTTCCCGGACAGCTTCTACCTGGACAACGAGTCGTGCCTGCTGGAGTTGGAGTTGAAGTTCCTGTCGGAGAGGAACGGCCGGGTCGTGAAGCAGGACACGGGCCCGGTGGTGACGAAGGACCTGGCCGACGCGGTCATGGTGGTGGCGGTCGACCTGTTGCGTGACGCGCTCGACCGGTGGTCGTCGGACAGGCTGACCGCCGGTGCCTACGGCTCGTCTAATGTGTCCGGTCTGAAGTCGGGCCGCGAGATGGACAAGTTCATGGAGGACAAGACGTGGCGTCCGGCGTCTGAGGTGATCCAAGAGAGGCGTGCCATGACCGACGGGAGGCACCGCCGGGGCCGGTACGAGCCGTCCAGCCTGAACTCCATCCACACCCGGGAACCGAAGACGCCGAAAGGCGTTCAGAGGCGGGGTTGATAGCTTCTTGAGTCGCGGCTACTGTGTGTGTCATGGCCCACCGCTTCAACCCCCAGCACCAGATGGCCCAGTGCGACGAGGGCCGGGTCGGCGACGACGACCGCCCGGACCTCACCGAGGACCAGAGGGCCCACGCCCGCCGGGTCGTGGCCGGCGGCTCCATTGACGCCGCCGACGCGGCCCAGTTGATGATGATGCTGGGCATCTATCCCGGTCAGGAGTCGAGGGGATTCGTGACCCCGCCCAACACCCCGCATCTGAACTGTTCCTAGGTATTGCGCCCCGGGTGGGGGGTCCTGTTATGGTGTCCACTGGCATTTTCCCTTTGATGACTATGGTGGTGATTCGCATGAGGCAGACCGTTGATTCCGACGCCATGTGGGCCGAGCTGGACATGCTGGAGTCGGCCCCCGATGTGGGGCCGTGCCCGAACCTGGGCGACTACATCAACTGGGTGACGACCAATGGGATGGTCCTTCCCCATTGCCGTGTCGTCTACGTGTACCCGTCGAGCCTCTCGGTTCTGGTGAGCACCCCGCACGGCTATTTCCAGAATGTCCCGCTGAGCCAGATCCTAGGTCAACGAGGCCCCTAGCGGGGCAGGGAGAGGAAGGCCATGCTCAGAGAAGTCGCGACCCAGCGGGGGCAGTCCCAGCGCGTCATGAGGTTTCAGGACCTGGACGACTGCCCCTCTCCTGACCACGCCTATCACGTAGACCCGTTGAGGGTCGGCCCTGTGCTGAAGCGGGCCGCCGACGACGAGGACTCGGGCTACAATTGGGGCCCGGCCCCGGACCCCGACTACGACCCGGGCCTGCGGGAGACATGACCGCCTTCCCCCCTTCCCTAATAGGTGAGCGCGGCTCGGTGCCGGGAGAGGGGGGCGGGGCGATGCTGAGAGTCACCTTGTACGGTGGGGAGTGCGACGGCCTGACCCAGGAGGTCAACGCCCCTGAGCGGCCCAGCGTGTTCTTCGCCGTGCCGTTGACGGTGATGGAGGAGATCCGGCAGACGGTCCGCAGCCCCCTCGCCCAGAAGGTCGCGTATGAGAAGTCCCGGACTCTGGCGTATGTCTTTGACGGGGTCAGGACCGTGGACGACGAGGTCGTCTACTGCTACCGCCGTTCGCCGGAGAAGGACAAGCCGACCTCCCTGTAATAACCCCTGATTTCATTTGGAACAGGTGAGGAGGTCGTGGTGCGAATCCAATCCGAGGCTGAATATGCTAGGTCTAAGGCAGCTATTTCTCCGGCCGCCCAATGGCGTCGGGAGGCTGAAGTTTGGTTTGACGGCAGCGTCGAGTCTGTCGACCGTCGCCTGGGACTGTGTCGCCGCCTCCTCGGCTCTGCTCAGGCGAGGATCGGGTCGGCTGGCTTCTCGGCTGCTTCTCTGGATCGTGTCGCGGAACTGGAGCAGCAGCTCTCGGCCCTGACCGGACTGCGCCGCCATTTGTTGACCGCCGGTGCCGACAGGGGGGCGGGAAAGCACGACACCGACCCCGACGAGCCGTGGCGGCACACCATGTCCGACGAGCCGTACGACTCGTTGATGACCGACCATTATTGGGGCGAGAACGGCAAGGGGCTGGACTTCGCCGACATTGCCCTCGACGGCGATTACAAGGGCAAACACCGGGCCGAGGCTAATCTGTCCCCCGCCGACCGGCGTTTCGTCGACCTCGAGGCCGCCAAGTTCGCCCGTGCCCACCGGGTACCGCTCGACGAGCTCCAGACCCGGGCCGCCAACTTCGCCCAAGAGGCCACCAGCACCCTCCCACGGGCCCGCTCCCGGGCGATCACAGCCGCCTTCGTCCGCAAGGTCAGCACCCTGCACAGGCCGCCCGTGAGGACCGCTGCGGCCCGACCCAGCAACCAGGACTTCCCGCCCGAACTCATGTTCATCTAAGCCGGGGGCGATCACCGTGTGGCACAACGTCGTCAACTACCTCGGCCCCCTGCTGACCTTTCTGGGGGTGATCCTGGCACCCGAGTTGGGTCGCCGCGCCGGGAAGAAGAAGATCGAGGCGGTCCTGATGAGCGCCCGCGCCCACGAGCGCCAGGCGGCCACCGCCGACTGGGCCTCGTTCACGACCGCGCTCTCGCAGAGGCTGGCCGACGTCGAGCGCCGCCTGGCGATCGCCGAGGCCCGCAGCGACGTCGCCGAGCAGCGTGCCGCCCACGTCGGCCGCATGTATGCGCTCGCCCTCTCGTACCTGCGGAGGGTCATGCAGTGGGTGGACGACAACTGGACCGACCACAAGGACAGGCCGGAGCCGCCGGAGGAGCTCCTGGCGGACCTTTTGATCGACGAAGAAGAAGAGGGAAACAGGAAATGAGCGCGGACCAGGACGTGAGCAACGCCGGGAACGGCACCGACGGCACCAATGCCCTCCCCTACGCCCTGGTGGCCATGTTCTACGACGCCCATATGTTCGGCCGGGCCGTGGACTACGCCAACCCGGAGGGCTCCAACGTCTCCCCGTCGCGGTGGGACCAGATCACCAGCCTCGCCAAGCTGCTGACCAGAACCGCAACCCTAGCCGACGGGAATGAGTACGACCTCTACGACATGGTCAGGACCTGCACCAAGTGGTTGTTGTCGCAGAACCCGCACATCAACGACGACGAGCATCTCAGCGTCAACAACCAATCCTCCTCGCCCAAGGCGGCCAGCCCCCTGAACGAGGCCCTGGGCAGCCGTGACCAGTAGCCTGTTCGTCAACGTCCGGGCGGCGGGGAACGGCCTCGACTACGCCCCGGCGGGCTACTTCTACGCCGTCGACGGAACCGCCTACCCGGGGGCACCGGACCCCCCGGCGGTGATTTTAGGCGACGGCACCGACGGCCAGGGCAACCCCGGCACCTGGTCTGGTTTCTCGTCGGGCATCGCCGGTGGCCTGATGAACGTCCAGGACGGGCTGTGGGCGTCGAGGATGATCGGCTACCCGGCCCAAACAATCCCGATGGGGAGTTCGTACGCGACCGGTGCCGCCAATCTGGCGACGTCCATTCAATACGACGCCGCCAACTGGTACGCCCAGCATGGAAACATGAATGGCTTCGTCATCACTATGAGCGGTTACAGCCAGGGTGCCATGAGCGTAATGTCCTATTTCAGAAATTATGTATTAAATGTTAGCGGTGCCCACGCCCATTTATTGCCCTGTTTTTACCGGATTTACCTTTTCGGTGACCCTTTTAGGTGCCCGGGGATCGCTCACGGGAATGCGCTGGCTGGTCTGAGCGAGGACATTGAGCAGGACGGCGTGGAGACCGGCGGCATCGGCGGCAACCTGGACTACACCCCCGACATCGCGAACATGAAGGCACCCGACGGGGCGTGGCTGGTCAATTCGTGCGCCAATCACGGGGACATCTATACGGCCGCCCCTACAGGGATGAATCCGTGGACTGCCATTGCCTCCGCTGGAAGGGTCGGCAACCTCATATTCCGTGAGATCCAGAACCCGACTTTCGTGAACACCATCGAAATCGCAGCAGCACTTTTCACCCCCATCGGAATGGTGGAGGAGATCATAAACGGTTTGATTTTCTTCGCGGCCGGGACCAACGCCCCCCACTGGCTCTACTACCCCCAGATGGATGCCTGCATCGGCGACATGGTCTCCCTCGGCAACTCCCTGCCCCACCGGCGCGGCTACTGAGAAGTGGCTGTTGGTGCATCTGTGGACAACTTGTGTATGATCGCCCCATGTCTATCCTCGAAGACATTCGCCTAGGGCGCGAGCAGCTCACCAAGCCCCACCTCTGCACGGTCTGTGCCTGGCTCGAGGGTCAGGACCGACAGCTCATTGACGAGGTCGAGTCGTGGATCCACGACGGCCTCTCCCGGGAGAAGCTACTTACCATTCTCCAACCTCACGGCCTGAAGGTTCAGGCCTCCACTTTCCGTAAGCACGTACGGGAATGCCTGCTGAATAGGGGTTGATTGTGAGCGCCGCCGACGACATCTCCAAGGCACGGACAGAGGCCCAGGAGTCCTCGTATTCACCGAGGATCGAGTTCGACGGGTCGTCGGGGGTGTGGGAGACCGGGGTCCTGCGGGGCGACCCGCCCACCGACTTCAGCCCCATGTTCCGGCAGGCCCTGGAGTCGGCCGGTGAGGACCCGGAGAAAATCAAACTGGGCTCGGTCCTCAAACAATCCCATTGGCAGCAGAGGTCCCGCGACAAGGACACCGGCGAGTACGAGACGGTGTGGCTGCACGCCTACAAGTTCGCGTGCGTCAACCCGGCCATGTCGTCGGCGGTCGACATCGAGGCGGTCGTCGACAGGTCCCGCAAGTCACCCGCCCCCGGGTCGGGCCCGCACTGGTTCGTGTTCCAGGCCTCGGACCTGCAGATCGGCAAGCGGTCAAGGGACGGGTCGACAGAGCAGATCGTGGAACGCTACATCGACTCGGTGTCCCTGGCGAAGCAGCACTTCAAGAACCTGAAGAGGCTGGGTATTGAGGGGATTCAGATCTCGATGCCCGGCGACTGCATCGAGGGCGTGGTGTCCCAGTCGAGCAAGAACATCTGGCTGACCCAGGAGCCGATCACCGAGCAGGTCCGTATCTTCCGTCGCCTGATGATGCACACGGTCGAGGAGTTCGCCCCGCTGGTTGACCGGGTCTACCTGGACGTGGTGAACGGCAACCACGACGAGGCCACGAGGGTGCAGAACGTGTACCCCGGCAACGGGTGGGCCACCGAGTGCGCGATCCAGGTGTCCGACGCCCTGCGGATGAACAAGGGGTCGTACGGCCATGTCGAGGTGAGGACCCCTGACAAGTGGTGCGGGATGATGACCGTCCCGGTCGGCAACACCGCCGTCTGCGTTACCCACGGCCACCAGTGGTCGCGCAACCAGGCCTTCACCTGGTGGGCCCAGCAGGCGATCAACAACCAGCCCCCCGGGGCGGCACAGTTGCTCCAGTTCGGCCACTGGCATGAGATGCAGGTCCGGTCGAACGAGAACCGGGTCGCGATCAGCGCCTCGACCTACGACTGCGGCTCCGACTGGTACCGGGACAAGCACGGGTCGACGTCGCGGCGGGGCGGCCTGGTGTACCTGTTGGAGTCGGGGACCCCGTCCTATCTGACCGTTGTCTAGGACCTCTCTTGCTGCTACCGTGGCTTCTGGAAGCGGTCCCGTCGAGTCCCGGCGATTTACTCCAATCCGTCGCCGGTAGTCTTCTCCGGGACCGTTTTCGCGCCCCTCTCCTGACCGTAATTGGTGGGAGGGGGACGCCATGAGGGTCTGGTTCAGCCTGTTGGGTGCCGAGGTGTTCAGCTTCGGGGTCCGGTTCACCGAGAAGCCGCTGATCGTGGTCCAGCAGCCCGATGGGGGACTGGAGCCGGGAGAGATCTCAGGCGGCCAGTCGGGGTCGTTTGAGCGGGACACGGCACCCCTGTCGCCCGACGACCGGTACACGTGGGACTGGGACGACCGGGCCGGCTTCGGGTTCAAGATGTAATTCCCGTGTTTCACCGACGCAATTGGTAGAGGTTGTTCTTCTCCGCTCTTGAAAGGTGCCCCATGTCCGTCGGTGTTTTCGATGTCGCGTCGTTCGGTGACGACGAGGAAAAGGTCCGCAAGCAGGCCGCCCAGGACAAGTTGGCGGCCGCCACCTACGACGTCCGGGAGAAGCACGGGCCGTGGCTGTTCGGTGCCCACGACCGGGACGCCTTCCACGACCGGGCGAAGCTGGCCTACGTCGACATCTGCAAGACCATCGAGCCCCACCTGCACGCCCGGCTGGGCGTGTACAAGAAGGTCCTGAAGACCCTGGAGCGGGAGTGGCGCGAGGCGTCGACCCGCCGGACGGCCGACGATCAAAACGAAGAGCCCAGTTTCTCCAACGGATTCAATGGTGGTGGCTTGGATGAGGGGCGAGCGCCGAGGCCGACGGTAGATGCACCCGGCGCATTCGCGGGCGGTGCCAGTTTCGCCAACGGATTCAATAGCGGCGGGATAAATGACCCTCAGTCGGCTCCAAAGTCGGCTCCAAAGGCCAACCCCAACGGACCACCTCCTGGGAGCAGCGGTCCCGGTGCCCCCGTGACCGTGTACCGCAACAACGGCGTCCCGGTCCCGACCAAGAGCCCCACCGGCCTGTCGGAGAACGCGGCGGCGGAGAACTCGGCCGCCTACAACAAGGGGGTCCTCTCGGGCGACACCGTCCCAGTCGGTCCGGCGGCCGGCCCCGGCAGGGCTCCTGCCGCCGGTGGCGGCCTCGGGAAGCCACTCTCCGGGGTCTCCGGGAGCGGCGGCCCCTCCTGGTCTGCGAGCGACATCGCCCCGGGGAGCATCGGCGACGGCGAGTACACGGTCAAGCCGGGCGACACGCTGAGCAACATCGCCAAGGGCATGGGATCCGACCTGGGCGACCTGGAGAAGGCCAACACCGGGGCTATGTCGTCGGGCACCGACATCGGGAAGAACCCCGACCTGATCCACCCGGGCGACAAGCTGTACAAGCCGCTCGGGGCACCGGCGGCAGCCGCTCCCCCCGCCGGTGGCCCCACCCCGTCCCCGAACCCGGCAGCGCCGCCCCCCGCCCCGGTCCCCGGGTTGGGTCAAACCGGCATGCCCAGGGGCGGCCGCCGCTACTACGCCGAGTTCGAGGAGGAGCGCGACCACCCCGAGGTGGACAACCACTCGACCTACGAGCCCCACACCTACGACCGGCTGGAGCCCGAGGGCGACTTCGACTCGTACAAGGGCCGGGTCGACCAGGGCGCAGAGGGCAAAGTTGACCGTGACTTCGTCGGCCCCGACTCGCGGTCGTCCAGCCCGTACGAGGTGGAGCGCCACGACGACGACGGCGACCACAACTTCGTGAAGGGGGCGGGAATGTACCCGGAGTTCTATCGGATCGCCCGGTTGATGCGGGCCGACGCCCCGATGGCTGCCCCGTCGGGACCCCCGGCGATGCCCCCGCAGGGCGGGCCCGGCACCGGCACCACACCGGCGGCCCCGTCGACGACCCCCGACATGGCGATGAACCCGGCGCAGCCGATGATGCCGACCGCGAGCCGCGAGTTCCAGATCATCGCCGGGATGATCGGCGGCCGCACGGCCGCTGAGCACAACGTCATGGACCTCGACGACTGGGCCTTTGGGGACGCCCGCAACCCCTACAGCGGGAGGCCCGAGGGTCAACTGGAGCGCGGCGAGCCGGGCGACCCGGACGCCCGCTGGCCGGTTCCCGAGGGGTATGACACCTCGCGCCCGAACAGGCACCACGCCGCGTTGCGCCTCTTGGCCGACCGGAACTACCTGCAGCAGGCCGACGAGGCCCTGACGAAGGTCCTGAACGAGAAGGCCCAGGAGTTCCAGGAGACGATCGCCCCGCTGCAGCAGGCCTTGGTGACGATCCAGCAGGCCGAGCAGTTGACGAACCCGCTGAACGTGTCCCCACCGGCGGGTACGGTGAACGTCATGCCCCAGCAGCCGGGCGGTGCCCCGCAGGGCGGTGGGATGCCGCAGGTCGACCCGGCTGCGGCCGGTCTGGCCGGGCAGCAGGCCCCGCAGCAGATGCAGGCCCGCCGCCTGCGACAGGCCAAGAACTGCGAGTGCTGGGAGGGCTACAAGAGGGTTCCGGGCACCAAGCCCTGCGCCGAGGGCTCGTGTGAGAAGTGCGACACCCACCGCAAGTCCGCACGCCGCCGTCAGGCGGGCCGGGCCGAATGCCCGGACTGCGGCGCGGCAATGACCGGCCCCGATGCCGAGCGGATGATCAAGTCGCACGACTGCAAGGGGAGAGGGGCGTCCCGTCGCCGTCAGGCCGGGAACTGGGACGACGGCGACCACGCCTCCTGCCCCTCCTGCGGGGTCGAGATGCCCAAGGATCAGATGTACGTCACTGAGACCGGCGGTCACGGCGACTTGGACTTCCACTGCGAGGACTGCGCGGACAAGTCAGAGCGCCGCAAGAGGAAGTCCTCTAGGGGCCGCCGCCCTTTAGGTGAGGCCGCCGTTCGCGGCGGCTCCACCGGGATTCGCACCGCCAGCGGCCTCACCTACGGAGACGGGTCGGCCAGCTACCCCATGTACTTCCCGGGGATGCTTGGAAGGGAGCCGTCCCCTGAGTACGCCCAGAAGCTGAAGGACCTGGGCATGCACCCGCACGACGCGAACTACCTGGGTCGGCAAATACTTGACATGAACGAGTTCCCGAAGCGGCTCCGCGATGTCCGCAAGAAGATGGTCGGCTCAGGGGAGCTCACACCGGAGCTTTTCGAGGTCGCCCTGATGAACCGGCTCGAGCGGGGGGAGCCGGAGCCCGGCTGTGAGCACTGCGACAGTGAGGGAAGCCAGTGCGGCGGCCACTACAACTACGGGCTGAACCTGACGAAGGGCTATCTCCACGAGCCGGGCGACAACCCGTTTGATGAGCAGTACGGCAAGTTCGCCCCGGGCAGGAAGAAGTCGTCCCAAGGTCGCCAACCCCCCAGGGGCCGCCCCCCTTTAGGGTGAGGCCCCGCCGGGCCGACCTGATGGCCGACTGGCAGAGGGCCCAACAGAAGGCAGAGCAGCAGGGCCTGAACCGGGGCGACCCGGGCGCGGCCCAGGACTTCGTGAACCGGAAGAGGGTCGGCCCGCAGGGGGTCCAGAAGCTGAAGAGCCAAGGCGTCGGCGGGGCGGCCCTGACCCCGGCCACGACCAAGCTGCCCCAGTTGCCGAAGCTGCCGACCCAGACCGCCCGCCGGAAGCGGTCCTCCAGCCCCGACGAGCCGTGGTCGAAGTCGCCGTCGACGGTGCGCGACGAGTTCGGTGCCCGTGTCGGTGCCGGCCACCACCCGGACGCGGTGTTCAAGCAGATCATCTCCGAGATCGCCGACCACCATGCGGCCGGGAGGATCACCGACCGCGACGCCCACCGCTCGGCGAACGAGGCCCTGGGCCGGTACATGCTGTCCCGACGCCGGACCGCCAAGGGCAAGCCCCGGCTTGATGACCTGACCCAGCGCCGGGCCCTGAACATGGTTCGCGACTGGATGGGCTGGGACGAGGAGCACGGCGAGCGGGACGACGTGCCGTCCGGCCGGAAGGCCTACGAGTCGGGGGCTGGGCCGATGCTCCACCCAGACTGGCTCCCCACCTACCAGCACCCGTTCACGGGGGAGACGGTCCCGAGCGATAGCGGCCCAGGCCCTCACATCCTGTTTGAGGGGCGGCCGGGCTGGACCGACTACGCCGCAGCGGACGACACGCTGAAGGACCAACTCCGGTCCATAGGGGTCCACGCGGAGCCCTACAACGGCTACGCCTTGGGGCTGTACCCGCACCCGGGCGACTCGTTCGCCCCGATTCCGCCGAAGGAGGGTGGGCGGCGTCGCGCCGACCTCCGCAACGACCTGATGCAGGCCGAGGGCGACGAGATCAAGACGATCGGCGAGTACGACGACTACGCCGACGACGCGATGCGGGAGGGCGACCCCGACGCTGCGGCCGCGATGCGGGAGGTGATCTCCGACGAGGAGGACCACGCCCGCATCTTCCAGGACCAGATCAAGCACCTGGGCCGCCGTAAGCGGGCCTGGATGGGCTGGGGACCGTCCGTGTCACCCAAGCGGCACAGGGTCGCCGGTTGGGAGTGGGACAACCACCTCAACGGCTACATCTCCAACAAGCCCCGCCGTTTTGAGTGTGCGTGCGGCGAGCCTGTACAGGTCCCCGACTACCACCATTGCAAGTGCGGCAAGATCTGGAACACGTACGTGATCGGCACCGGCGGCGACCGTCACCAGGCGGCGGCCGAGAAGTTCATCGCCCGCGAGATCCCGGTCCGAGACAATGTCATCGTCGCGAACCGTCGCACACGTTTGCGGCGTGCGAAGGAGGACGGGGACTGGCAACCCGAGCCTTATGATGGTCCCGGCCTGCCGCCCGGCGCTGGTGACATGTACGGCACGGATGACGACGTTGAGCTCCAAGACCTCATGGACCAAGTCGTCGAGCTTAAGGATGGCCAGTTGGCGCGTGAGCACGAGCGCCGCCGGTCGGACCCCTCATTTCCCGGCTCCATGCTGAGCAATGTTATGTGGACCCACATCACCAACCGCTTGGACGGGGCGGACGATGACCCGGTGGATCCGACACTTCAGAACTACTTCAACAAGGTCCACGGGTGCGTCAAACACTTCTGGACGCCGCCGGAGTTGCACATCAAGGATGAGACATGCACCCCTTTGAATTGGGATCCCGACGACAGCCCCGGACCCGACGACCCCCGCATTAAAGGCTCTCGGCGTTTGCGGCGTGCGAACGGCGACGACTACGATGACGACGACCCGTTCCCCAGTGACCACCTCCCCAAGACCGACACCCGGTCCAAAGGTGTGAGCGAGGGAAAGACCTCCCCCGATTGGCACAGCCGTGACCACAGAACCCAGCGATACACCCGGGGATAGGACATCCCTGTGCTGGGGGTGTAAGAAGATGCGGGCCATCGCGGTCGTCGACGGTGCCGACCGCGACTACTGCCGGGACTGCGCGTCGCTGATGCCCGAGAGCCGCGAGGCGGCGCTGCTGGCCTTCCTGGCCCTGACCGTCCCGTACAAGGAGGGCGACAAGGTGTCGTGCAAGACCGGGGGCCAGGTCTACGACGGCGTCGGCCACGTGGTGAGGGTTTCGTTCAACCCCGAGGATTTGGCGAGCCCAGTCGTCCCGATGTTCCTGGTGGCGCTGGACGAGAAGGCCTACCCGGAGGCACCCGACGAGGTCTGGTACTCGGAGGTCTGCATGCAGAGGGTCGAGGGATAGGTGGCCGACTTCCCGATCAATGACCAGCGCCACTCGGCCCGGCAGGTGACCGCCTCCGGCCTCTACGTGGGCAACGGCGACGCCGAGATGCGCCGCCTCAAGGCCTCCGGCTTCCCCATGCCCAACAACCCCGTCATGGCCCGCCTGGAGGCCCGCAAGGTGGCGTCCGACTTGCAGAGCCGTGGCACGGTCAGCGACGTCCAGAACCGGGCCGCGATGGCCGCGATGCGCCAGGACAGGTTCCGGCGGGCAGGTTCGGGCGGGGCTATGACCCGCACCGCCGCCAACACCCAGATGGTGCTGCCGAAGGTCCGCCAGCCCCTGGGCAGCCTCATGGACAAGGGCGTCCCGTTCAACGTCCACGACCCCGACGAGTTGACCGAGCTCAGAAGGTGGTGTCGTCTGTTTTTCGCCACCCACCCCCTAGTCCCGCTGCTAATCGACATCTACTCGAAGTTCCCGGTCATGGGCCTGGAGTTCGTGTGCAAGGACCCGGAGATCGAGAAGTTCTACACCCAGATGTTCATGAACGACCTGAACTATGAGGAGTTCCTGCCCGACGGCCTGCTGCGCGAGTACTTCATGGTCGGCGAGGTGACGGCCCTGGCCCACTTCAACGAAGACCTGGGCATCTGGTCGTCGGAGGAGATCCTGAACCCCGACATGGTCCGGGTGTCGAAGTCGCTGTTCGTGGAGCAGGAGAGGGTCCAACTCCTGGTGAAGGACCTGGTCGAGTCGCTGCGTACCGGCCCGGGCGGGATGGCCCTGGCGGGCGAGTCGCCGTCCGAGAAGTACGAGCGGACCTGGGAGTACCAGCAACTCACGAAGAACTACCCGGAGATCATCTCAGCCGCCGCCCAGAACGACGGGCTGGACATCTCCGACGCCCTGGTCAGCCGCATGGTCAACAAGGCCGCCTGGTGGGACCTACGGGGCACCCCCCACCTGCTGCGGTCGTTCCGGACCCTGATGCTGGAGGAAAGCCTCAACGCGGCACAAGATGCCGTGTGTCTGGTCTACGGCCAGCCCGTTCTGACCTCCAATGGCGTTGTTGAGATCCAGAACGTCAAGGCCGGTGACGCCGTACTGACCCACAGGGGAAGGTACCGGAAGGTTATCCGGACGATGATCCGCGAGGCCGACGAACCGGGCGTCACTCTGAACTGGTGGTACGACCGGCCGATGACGTTGACGGGTGAGCACCCGGTCTATGTCCGGCGGCCTGTAAACGTCCCGGCCCGATACAACATGCACAGCCATTCCAATTTTTCTGAAGGCTTTGTGAGGGCCGCCGATGTTCGGAAGTACGATCAGGTTCTCCACCCCGATTCCCCCGGTCTGGAAAAGGTTTCGCTCTTTTTGGGTGAGCACCTGGACGAGAAAATCTTGTCGGCCCTAAGAAACAGAGCAGTCCGGTCCTGCGGTGACGAGTTTAAGGTCACCGACGACCTGCTGTGGCTGATCGGCCTTCACGTCGCAGATGGAAGCGCCAACAGCAAATCGGTTCGGATTGTGGTCGGCGAGGGTGAATCTGATAAGGCTGCCCGGGCCGCCAAAGTTATCAAGGATGTTTTCGGACTTGACGCGATCGTCAAAGCCACAGGATTTCGTTCGGATGGGTCTCGCATCAAGTCGATCAACGTGGAACTGAACAGCACCGTGCTGGGCCCTTTCTTCCGGGAAATGTGTGGCGTCGGCGAGACTAAACGCTTTCCGTCGTGGGCCTTCACCCTCACCCCCGAACAAACACACCACCTTGTAGAGGGGTGGCTTGACGGCGATGGCTGCCGCAACCATGTCCGTGACCTTGGTGTGGCCAAGCACCGAACCCTGCAGGAATCTGCGGCGTGGCTGATGCGCCGAGCCGGAATGATCACCTCGGTGTTTTCGGGTAAACGGGACGCCGAACGGGGCTGGACAGGGGGGTCCGTAACAGCGGTCAAGACGCCCCGCCGTGCGGCCAGAAACGATCGCGGCGGGTACTGGGTGGAGGTCCGGTCCGTCAGGCACCATCAGGTCACAGAGACGGTGTACAACCTCGAAGTTAAAGAGGACAACTCGTATTGCTCTCCGATCGCCGTTCACAACTGCGATCGCCTGTACGCGCCGATGATCCTGGCGACGCTGGGCATCGAGAACATGGGCGACGGCGAGCCGTGGATCCCCGACCAGGCCGAGTTGGAGGACCTGCGGGACGACATCCAGTCGGCGCTGGCGGCCGACTTCAAGCTGCTGTGCCACAACTTCGGGCTGAACGTGACGAGCGTGTTCGGCCGCGAGTCGGTACCCCGTTTCGACACCGACTACGACCGGGTCGACGCCCAGATCATGCAGTCGTGGGGGATCGGGCAGGGCCTGATCATGGGCGGCTCGGGCGACACCTACGCCGGGACGGCGATCAACCGCGAGGTGTGCGAGCAACTGATGAAATCGGCCCAGAACAAGGTCGTCCGCCACCTCCGCAAGAGGATGGAGATCGTGTCGGAGGCCCAGGAGTTCTACGACTACGACCTCAAGGGCGGGACGCGGGTCCCGATCTACGAGACGGTGGTCGAGGAGGACGAGGAGACGGGCGAGCAGTACACGGTCCGGGTACCGAAGCTGCTGATCCCCGAGGTGAAGTTCGCCTGTGTCGTTCCTGGCACGCAGGTCCTCACGCCTACCGGACAGCGCAATGTTGAGGACATCCAGACCGGCGATGAGGTCATCGCTTGGGACGGCACCGGCTACGTTATTGATACCGCGCTACACACCGGCATCGAGCACCGCGACCACCTGGTTGAGGTGGCCACTGCCACTGGGCGCACGGTGCGCTGCACCGCCGACCACCCGTTCTGGACCAGCCGGGGGTGGGTGTCGGCCGAAAATCTTACCGCTGACAGCCTGATCCGCACGTCCGCCGGTCAGTTGACGGCACACGTCGATTCCGACGACGACATAGACATGCTGCGCTTTCTGGGGTTGCTGGTCGGTGATGGAAATTATTCCACCACTCATGTGTCTTTGTCGGTCAGCGACCCCGAGGTGGATGCATTCGTCTGCGAGCAGGCCGAGCGGATGGGTCTTACTGCTCGCCGAAAGGCCGATGCCCGCACCGACAAGGTCTGGTACCGGGCGTTCTCCCGGCCTGCACCTTGGAAGGGAAATGTGCTGCGGAACCCGCTACACACCCTGCTCCGCGAGCAGGGCATGTGGGGCGAGAACGGCCACACCAAACGTGTTCCGCCGATGGTCTGGGCGGCAGGGGCCAAGGGTCGCGCCGCGTTCCTGTCCGGATATTTTGACGCCGACGGCTACGCCTGTCGTCGTTCTGGACTGAAGATCGGTTCAGTCAACCGTGCCCTGCTGGACGACTGCCAGGTGCTTTTCGAGTCGCTGGGCATTCGCGCCCAAGTCCGCTCCTACGCCTACCGGTACAAGTCTCAAAAGGGCCCCGGCATGCAGTCGGTGAACCACCTGACAGTCAGCAACAACCACTACTTCCAGATGCTGCGCGACACCCTGACACCGATGATCGGCACCAAGATCGCCGCGCTGGATGACATGGCCCGACCATCCACACGGGGGAGGAAGGCCCCGCGTCCGGTCGAGTGGGACCAGGTCCTGTCGGTGACTCACCTCCCCGAGGGCGGCGATATCGTTACCCTGGGAATTACCAGCACCCACACCCATGTTACGGCTGGCCTGGTGTCGCACAACACCCTGAACCTGCGCGACGAGGCGACCGAGCGGAACTTCGTGTCCCAGTTGAAGCAGTTGGGCGTCCCGATCTCGGACAAGACCCTGGCGATCAACATCCCGTTCGAGTTTGAGCAGGAGTTGGAGCGTCAGGCCCAGGAGACGATCGACAAGGGCCTAGCCCAGGCCGAGGCGATGCACGTCCTGCAGCAGATGTGCGACGAGCAGGACTACGCCTACCCGCCCGAGTTGACCCAGCACCTGATGGCGACCCTGCAGTTGCGTCAGGGTTTGGCTCAGACCGAGCAGCTTGAGGACCAGACGAAGATGATGGATCAGCAGATCGCTCAGGCGTCTCCGGCGGGGATGATGGGCTTGTTGCCGGGGACGACGATGCAGCCCTTAGCGGGCGACGCCCAGCAGCAGTCGGCCGACCAGCAGCAGGCCGCCCCACCGGCCGCCGGTCAGCAGCAGGTGACGGCGACGATGCACGGGCCGAGGGCGGCGGGCCCGTCGGCTTTCCCGCCGGGCGGAGAGGTGTCCGCACCGGGCGGTTCGGCGGAGGTGATCGTGCCGAAGAACCGGCAGCGCCCCGAGGAGTCGGACGAGTGGCGGGGCAGCGGCGAGTTGCCAGCCCGCCAGCCGAAGGAGGGTGCCCGGCGGCTGCCGCCGGTCCACCTGCCGGGCAGGGGCGGGGCCTCGCCCCGCGACATCGCGAAGCTGGCCAACAAGCTCCGCAACTTCAAGTCTGGCCCGTCGTCGTACCGCAGGTCGTACCTGGCCGACCAGTCGAGGGTGGAGCAGGCGATCCACCGGCGTGCCGCCGCCCCGGTGTCGGTGGAGAGGCTCGTCCACGACCCGGGCTTCTACGAGCTGCTGCACGCCCAGGGCCACGAGGCCGAGATCGTGGCCGACTGGCCGGAGATCGTTGGCGGCGGTGCCCCCGAGTCCCGTAAACTCTTGGAGCGCCTCCTGGAGGACTACGAGTCGATCACGGGGACGCGGCCGAGTCGGAACTTCTGAGAAGGGTCTTTGATGCTGGAATACGGTCTGCAGTGCCCCAATGGGGGCATCTTCTGGGGCTCGTGGCGTGGCCACGACTTCTCGTCGCCGGACGGCCGGGCGAACATGCGGGTGGCCCTGTCGAAGACGGCGGTCGAGTTGGAGTGGCCCGAGCCCGACTTCACGTCCCGCTACCTGTGGGTGACCCGCGAGGTCAGCGACCACTCGGAGGGCGTGCCGGTGACGAGCGCTTTGGTGGCACCCCTGCCGGGCGAGGAGCCCGCCGCCGCCTAAAAGTTTCCCCGACCCCGGGAATAGTGTCGGGGCGTGCGCTGTTGACCCGGCTATGACCAACACATTCGCCTCCGCCCTCACCGCCCTGATCGACCAGCGTCACGCCGCCGCCCAGAGGCTCCATGAGCTGCTCCCCGAGACTTTGGGAACCTTGGAGACCCGCGACGAGATCGCGGCGGGCAACGAGAACGTCCGCATCTCCTCCAGTGTCTTCGGGGAGGCCGGCCTGCTGGACGAGTTCTACCGCGAGCAGGAGCTGCTCGACTTCGGGACGTTTGACAACTGCCGAGAGCACGGCATCACGGTCTCGGTCGGCGGCTGGACGTTCGCGGCCTACGAGCACCGCAACTCCGACGATATCTGCATCAACGGGTGCCCCACCGCCGACGTGCAGCCCTACGGCCCCTACGGGGGCGAGGACAAGCACGACGTGCTGTTCTCCTGCGGCTGGAAGCAGTACCACGAGGCCGCCGACGCCCTCAAGGCGTTCGCCCGCGCCGTGATCGCCGACCCGGCCATCGGCCGGGCGGAGCTGTCCGCACTGGTCGCCCGTAAGGGGGTGACGGCGTGAGCGTCGGCCCCGCCGATCTTGAGGGGTTCGTCTTCGACACCCACCAGGTCCGTGTCCTGCTCGTCGACGGCGACCCGTGGTTCGTCCTGGCCGACCTGTGTGCGGTGCTGAACATCGGCAACCCGTCGATGGTCGCCGACCGCCTTGATGCAATGAACCTCAGTCAAACTGAGGTTGAGAATGCCCGAGGTCAGATGCGCCAGACGGTCATCGTGTCCGAGTCGGGCATGTACGAGGTCGTCATCCGCAGCGACAAGCCCGAGGCGGTCCGCTTCCGGCGCTGGATCACCGGCGAGGTTCTCCCGGCCATCCGCAGGACAGGCCGGTACGGCGACCCCCGGCCCGCGCTGACCGAGGACGAGATCGTCCACCGGGCCCTGTCGATCACGGCACGCCGGGTCCAGGAGTTGGCGGCCGAGGTCGAGGAATTGAGGCCCCGGGCCCTGGTGGCCGACAGGATCCTCAACGCCAGCGGTGACATGTCTGTCCGCGACACGGCCCAGGCACTGACCCGGGCCGGGATCAAGGTCGGCCAGAACAGGCTGTTCAAGCACTTGGAGGGCCGGAACTGGATCGGCCGGGGAGGCGACAGGCGGTACCGGGTGATGCAGTGGGCGATCGAGCGGGGCTGGATGTCGGTCCTGCCGCAGAGCCACCTTGACGCCAACACCGGGGGACTGGTCCTCGACGTGCCCCAGCCCCGGGTGACGATGGACGGCTTCCGGCGGCTGCTGGTCGAGCTGGTGCCCGACACCCTGCCGATCAGTTTCGACTAGGGGGCGAGCGCCGTCGGGGGAAACGGCGTCGTAAACCTGTAGTCTCGCGCCTCTCCCCTGCTCAATAGGTGAGCATATCTGGGAGGGTCTGTGACCATTCATACTCAGTTCGGTGACGGCGACATCGTCGGCGTTGAGCGCGGCCGGATGGGGAAGACCCGCTACAAGGTGGCGGGCTACGGGTTCGAGATGTGGATGGACGCCACCGACCCGGCGATCATCACGGCCGGCGAGGACCTGTTCTCGTACGCCCCCGAGATGGAGGCGGCCGGTTACGCCGAGCACACCCCGGGCACCCCGATGGAGGAGCCCCACTTCGGCGGCGGCCACCACGGCGGGGACGCTTGGGCGATCCACGGCACCCGGCGCGAGGCGTCGGGCGGTTTCGGCTTCGAGCCGTCGGGCCACGTTTTCGACAACTCGACGACCCTGCCCTACGACTGGACCCCCCAGTACCCGGTCGACGGTTTCCGCGACGAGCAGACGATCTCCCCCGACCACGAGATCGACGCCGACGAGCGGACCCAATGGACCGACTCCCGTACCGGTGAGGGGCGCGACGAGCCTGAGGGACCGGGCCCCAACCCCGACCTGTTCGCCAAGGACGCGGCCTACCACGACGAAGATGGTTTTGAGGTTGACCCCGAGGACGACCCGGATTGGGTCCGGGAGCACAGTCCCCGGCAGCAGGAGTGGAATAAAAAGCGTCAGCAGGAACTCAACCTGCACAAAGACCTTTTCGCCAAGGACGCCGCCCACCAAGACGAGCCCTGCGGGGCGTGCGGTGCCGACGCTGGCGAGGAGTGCCGCCCCTACTGCACCGGCAAGGCCGCCTACGACGACGAGCGCCACACCCACCACGAGAGCTCACTGTTCCACGAGTCGGGCGGCATCGTCCCCCTCGACCTGTTCAACCCCGACAAGGTTGACCTGAACTCGCCCGAATACGAGGACGCCGCCCGGCTGGAGCACCGGCTCCGCAGCGAGGGCCCGGATCGGGTCCAGGAGGACCACTTCCCGTACGACCCCGACACGTGCGACCACGAGGACGAGGAGCTTCTCGGCGACGACACCACGGTCCGCTGCAACGACTGCGGCAACCGGCGCGAGGTCGAGCACCAGGACCACGGCGACGACCCGTTCGCCCACCACGAGGCCAAATGGGAGCGGCCCGCCGGTCTGGGCGACAGGTACGCCTCAATCCCCGACGCCCCCGACCACAGCGAGGTCGGCCGCTTCCGGCAGGACCCGTACGGGGCGATCGTCCGCAAGGGCTCGATGGAGCTCGACGCCGGGCTCGACCGGGAGACCGGCGAGTGGATGGACCTGGTCCTGGCCGACAGGTCGATCCGCACCGCAGCCTGGAAGGACGTCCGGCAGAAGGCGGTCCGGATCCTGCGCGACGGCGGGGTCCACGTCAAGGCGTCCGACTCGAACGCGATCCTGGCCAGCGTCGACGGCGACCACGCCACCTACGAGGTGATGATCCTCAACGGTTCCGCCTACCCGAACGGCGGCTTCTCGGGCGGCAAGAGGGCGATCGCGAACTGGAAGTGCGGCTGCGAGTGGGGCAAGTGGGCCTTCAAGCGCAAGTTCACGTTCGTCGGCCGCCTGTGCTCCCACGGCTACGCCACCTACCTGGCCCAGCAGTCCCAGCAGGCCAAGACCAACCCCCACCACTTCAAGAAGCGCAAGGGGTCGGTCGTCGACGAGTTCAAGTCGTGGGCGAAGGAGAACAACGACAACCACGTCGACATGACGGCCGCCGACAACTTCCTGACCTCGCTGGAGGAGCCGGCCACCCGGGAGCAGGCCGAGCAGGTCTTCGACTTCGTCCAGGGCAAGGACTCGGGCTGCTCCCCGTCATGGGAGCGCGACTACGACCAGGACGGGTACGGCAACAACCCCGACGACGCCTACAAGAAGAAGGCCGACGTCCTCAAGCACCAGCCCCACCGGCTGACACCGAACCTGTACTGGGTGCCGGAGCTGTCGGACGAGCAGAACCACTACTTCACCGACCTGGGCGACGACCGGGAGACGACCGGCCCCGACCAGATCATGGCCTCTCGACGCCGGGCCGGTTTGCTGGGCCCGGGTGCCGACCCCCGCCCCGAGGACCTCGACCCCTCAGATTATGAGGACCCGATGCCCGACACCGCCGGGAACCACGAGGTGTGCGACAACTGCGGGGCCCCGGCACCGCCGATCCACTGGGAGTACGAGGAGCCCAACTACGACGAGCGCGGACCCTACGCCCAAGGCCACGAGTACCCGGTGACCGACTGCTGCAACGGGGCACCGGTGGACCACACCGAGTACGCACCCCTGCCCTACGAGGGGGAGTCTGGAAACGACCGGCAAGCCCCCGGGCGCGACGTCAAGGACGCCCGCCGCCGGGACCGGCGCAAACTGGCCGGTGGGGTCGCGACCGGCGACCCCCGAGACTACATGGGCGACCCCGACGACTGGCGGTCCAAGCAGCAGAGGAACAATTGGGCCGACGCCGTGGAAGGCTACGAGGCCCTGCCCGAATGGGAGCAGCACAAACACGAGCGCAAGCAGTGGGGCAAGGACGCCCGCCGGACCGCCAAGGGAAAGATCACCGAGCACCACCCGGCTTTCGCATGGCACGCAGAGGGCATTGAGGACATGCCCAAGGACGGGATCGTCCACTTCTCGTCGCTGAAGATGGTCGCCGACGAGGACCTGCTGAACAGGCTGCGCGACCTGTCGAACGACGAGCCGTCGGACCACTTCCAGGACTGCCGGGACCACAACGACGAGGTCAGGAACGTCGTCGACGAACTCCACGAGCGTGGCTTCGACGCCTCGCCGCTGGTCGCGATGAAACAGGCCGCGCTGTGGAAGCGTGCCGACGACGACGACGAGCCTGCCGCCGCAGCGGCTTCAAGCACCGCCCCGAACGCCCCCGGCACCCCGGGCGGACAGGGCGGGGCCTACAAGTCGGTGGCACCGCCGAGCGGTTCGGTGAACACGCCCCGGAAGCCGACGACGAACGCCCAAGGCCAGCAGATCATCCCGAGCGGCCCCATGCAGGGCACCCACGACGGGAACAACGGGACGGCGATGGCCCCGCCGAAGCCGAACGGCACCCCGAGCGGCACCGACTCCGACCAGCAGAGGCAGCGCCCCCAGATGGGCGGCGGTGCCGGTGCGGCGAACATGATGTCGATGGTCCCGACCCTGCTGGGCGAGGGGGCGTCGCTGATCCCTTCGATCGGCAGCGGCATCGGGAGCGCCCTGTCCGGGCTGACCCACCTGTTCCACGGCAGCAGCGACCCGCAGAGGTTCGCGAAGATGTACTTCGAGGCCGACGGCGCTTTCCTGACCAAGGGCGGACCCAACTGGATGGACTACTCGTTCGCCGGTTCCGGGCCCAACCGGCAGGAGTGGTCGACGACGTCGGAGGACTACGTCAAGGAGCATGAGCGGCCCCGCCACAACGAGACCTGGATGACCGACTGCGACGGCGACGTCACGGTGTACAGCGAGCGGCTGCCCCAGCAGAAGAAGTCGCGCCGTGTCCGTGCCAACGGGGACTTCGCCGGTTCGGGCGACGCCGGTTACGGGTCCCTGGGCGGGGTGTCGGCCGGTCACTTGAGCGCCGGGGGGTCGGGTGAGGGCCTGGGCCACGGCGGCTTTGAGTCGGCGGCCGAGCAGTCCGGCGGCCACACGGTCGGCGATTTGAGCAACACCAAGGGTGCCTCGCTCGTGTACGAGGCCGACGCCTTCGACGGGGGCGAGCGGGGCTACTTCAACCCGAACAACCCCAAGAACCTCGCCTACGACAAGGGCGACGTCGGCCTGGGCGAGGTCGGGCCAAAGAGAAAGAACCAAGAGGAAGACGACGAGGAGGACGGTGAAGGGGGAGGTGTCGCGAATATGGGCAAGCCCATCACCGAACTCCTCAAAGCCGTCCCGAAAGCCGCCAGCCTCGACGATTCGGACGTGGTTCGACGCTTCCACGCCTCGGGCGGCGGGTTCCTCGACGAGCCGTCGCACAGCGACGACGGGATCGCTGCGGCGGCCCAGAAGATGCTCCGCACGGCGGGACGCAACTACACCCCGGCCGAGCAGCGGGAGCTGGAGGACGAGTCGCACCCGAAGGGGGCCCGGAACCTGGGCAGCCTCGACCTGCGGGGCACCCACTACGAGGACGGGTAGCCCGTGCAGCGCAGGATCAGCTCCTCCAAGGTCGGGGCCTCCCTCTCGGGCGACGACGCGACCCGGCTGGTGGCCGACTACCGGAAGGCCGGGGCCGCCGCCGAGGGGTGGAAGGCCAAACCGGGTTTCGTGTACACCCAGGTGAGGGCGATCTCGGCCCGGGTGAACCAGAACTACGACGCCTGGCCGTCGAGCCAGTTGAAGAAGTACTACAAGACGTTCGTCGGCAAGCCGGTGTTCGTCAACCACGGCAACGAGGATCCCGAGAGGGCGCGCGGGGTGGTGGTGGCTGCCCGCTACATCGAGAAGGGTGCCGACCGATACGTCGAGACGATCATGGAGACCGACGCGGTCCGGTTCCCGAAGCTGGCCCGCGAGATCGTGTCGGGCGGCCTGGACTCGGTGTCGATGGGCGTCGAGGCGGGCTTCACGATCTGCTCGGTCTGCGACCACAGGGCGACCGACGAGTCGAACATGTGCGACCACATCCTGCTGCACAAGGGCGAGCACATGAAGAACGCCAAGACCGGGAAGCGGACCCTGGTGTACGAGAAGTGCTACAAGCTGGGCTTCTTCGAGCTGAGCTACGTGTTCGACCCGGCCGACGAGACGGCGGTCGTGTCGCGGGTCATCTCAGCGAACCGCAGGTCGGCCGGTGCCGTCGACGACGTCCAGTTCTCGGACGAGTCGGGTGCCCACTCAGTGGCGGTCCTGCCCGGCGGCCACCGGCTGTCGGTCTTCTCGCCGGACGAGACCTTCCCCGACTCGCGCTGGCAGTGGGTCCACGAGGAGGGGGGCCCGCACCCCCACAACCCGCACATTGTTGACTACAGGCCCTCCAACTGGGGGCACGCCGAGAGCGCCGACCACGCCAAGGAACAGGCGCTGGCCTCGTACCGCAACGCCTTGGGGGCCAAGAACCTGGGTGTCGACGAGTGGGACCCGAACCAGGACCTGCGGGCCCTGTACGGGGCGACCATCAAGAAGGCGAAGAGAAAGGGCGACTTCATGGCCCACTGGTACAAGAAGGCCGAATTGCCCCGCCTGTTGAAGAACAAGGCCCCCGAGGACATCGACACTTTGCGCGACGAGTCGGACGACGACACCGACCTTTTTCACCATTGGGTGCAGAGCCCGATGGAATTGCGGGCACCGTCGATGGACCGCTCCCACAAATTGGACGCCGACCAGGAAAAGGGCGGCCTCGACGACGACCGCAATTCGGAATCTGCCGAAGAGGTGGCAATGCCGAGCGGTAAGAAAAAAAACAACCCTGTAATGCCAATCAACCCCCCGGAACTTAAAAAGGGTAGACGGACCACCAAAGGAGTAGGCATGAGTCGCTACTACGCGGCCGACGAGGACGAAGGCTACGGCGACGAGGCGGGCCCCGAGGACGAGGCCTACGGCGGCGACGAGGGCTACGGCGACGAGGACCCGGGCTACGGGGATGAGCAGGGCGGCCCCGACATGGGTGGCGAGGACATGGGCCCGGAGATGGGCGGCGGGGACATCGAGTCGCTGCTCGACGAGGCCGAGGGCGACATCGAGGCCTTTGAGAGCGAAGAGGGCCTTGAGGACGGCGACGGGGGCGACTACGACGACGACGGTGACGACGACTCGGACCCTATGGGCGACTACGACGAGGACTACGCCGGTGCCGACGGCCAGCAGATGGAAGCCCGCCGTAGGGCTGCCCTCGATTATCGTGACGATGAATCGGGGTCATCCTACCGCGATCATTCCATTTCTCGGCATCGCGGCAACGGAATGTACTCCGTGATGCTTGACGGCAAAGGCATGCACTCTGCCGACACTATGGACGGCATTAAGGACATTGTTGACGACCACCTTGATGGAGGCAACAAGAAGGAATCTGGTTACCTCTACGCCGATCCTGTGAGAAGCGCACGTTCGCGTGGCAATAAGCGAGGAGGCACCATGCGACGCACCACACTGGCCAGCCGGACCGCCAAGGGGCGGCACTTCATGGCCGACGACAGCGGACACACCGACGGCGGCCCGTACGGCATCGACGACAGCCAGGGCAACTCCGAGGAGGTGTTCATCTCCCAGGTGCCCGGTGCCGAGGCGGTGGCCGCCCCGGTCGAGGGCGACTCCCCGATCTCGAACACCGAGAACAACCTGGTGGCCTCGCGCCGGCCCCAGTTCGACCCGGGCCACTACCAGCGCCTGGCCGACGTGGTCCGCGCCCTGCCCCCGGCCCAGCGCGGCGCGATGGCCCGCAAGATGGTGGCCATGCTCACCGCCGACCACCCGAACTTCAACGGCCGCACCTTCTACGAGGCGGCCGCCGTTCCTGTCGTGAAACGAGGCAACCGCTACTTCTACGCCGAGGAACTTGAGGACCCGACGACCGTCGACCCCGAACTGTCGGGCACCGACGTCCAGGAACTGGCGGGCGACGACTTCGACTCGCTGGCCCTGGACAATGTCGAAACCCAGCCCAAGGACGCCTCCATCCACGCCTTCCGGGCCTTCGACTCGTGGCTCCACAAGGCGACCGGCCGGACTGCACGCCAGCACCGCAACGCCAACTTCATCCGCCGCGCCGCCGCCTCGTACTCGGCCCGGTGGCAGAACCCGCAGGCCAAGCTGGCCACACTGTTCCCGACGCTGGAATACGTTCTGGCCGAGGCCCGCAAGTTCGAGGGAGGCAATATGCGTCAACGCAGGGCTCAGGACGAGTCTTTGAGCGTGGCGGCACCACAGGACCGGATCGACGTCGAGGCTCCTGTCAAGAATGTTACCGACGCAGACGCGCAGGCATCGCAGTTCGATCTCAGCGACTTCGCGCACAACGCCGGTGACCAGCTCGCTGACCCGGTCCTCGATGTCGTGGACGGTAACGCGGGCACCTGGGCACCCGACAAGGGTAAGGAGTCCAGGAAGCTGGCCACGGGTGTGGAGGCCGTTCGTCTGGCCGACGCCTACATCAAGGCCTACCCGGGTACCTACTCGGAGAAGGACCGGTGGACTCTGACCGCCCGGTTCGAAACCCTTCGCTCGCCGGTTGTTCGTGACCGGATCCGTGTCCTCGAGGCGGTCGTCGCGGACCAGGGCAAGCAAAGCAAGAAGACCGCACGCAAGGTCGCCGCAGCAGGCTCTCGCGGGACCAGAGGGATTCCGGTCGGATTCGCCAACCAGCGCGTGGCGAGCACCCGTCGGATTTCCGCCAGTGATCCCGACACCGACAGCGCCCTCTTCTTCTGAGGGCCTGACTAGACACCTCTGAAAGGAGGAAGAGAGTTATGTTCCGACCCACTGTGGCCAACCCGGCCCAGAAGCGCACCCTGCGCCCGATCTACGCGCAGCACCAGGCGACACCGTACGGCGGATTCCTGGACCCGTCTTGGAGCCGTTCGTTCGACATCCTTCCTGGTTCGGTGATGTGCCGCAAGACGGCTGAAGTCTTCACCCCCTACACCGGCGCGGCCAACCAGAAGCCCTTCGGGCTCTCGGCCCTGTTCTGCGCCCCGTCCCTCGGCATCGACGAGGTGACAGCGACCGGCACCAACCTGTTCACGGTGTGGACCGGCGCTATCGACGCGGTTTTCGAGGTCGTCGCCCCGGCGTTCGACGCGACCGCCAACTGGTCCGGCCTGAACCCTGTCAATGGCGGCCGTGTGCTGCTGACCGGGAACTCGGTCGGCCTTCTCACCCCAACCGGCGCGAACAACTCGAACGCGATCGCGGAGCTGATTGACGTGGAGTCGACCTCGGTCATCCTCGTCCGCCTGAACCCGTTCAACTTCGCCAGTTCCGTCGCCGTCGGTTCGGCGAGTTAGGAAGGGGTAGGACAATGGCTGTTCCTGTTGCTACCGGTTCCGGCTTCGGCCGGTTCGCGAAGAAGTCCGACGAGTACGTCTCCGACATGCAGTCGACGATGCGGAAGATGGGCGGGCGTAAGCTGTCGGCCCGCGACAAGCAGGTCAAGCTGGCGAACATTCTGGCCGACCGCCAGAATGGGATGGTTCGCCTCGGTCAGTCGATGATCGGCCCGATCCAGCTTCAGCTTCGCTACCAGGGTATTCTGCGGAATGTTCTGCTGGAGGACACTTTGACCCCCGGCGTGCCCATTCAGTACGACATCCTGGACGACCTGGGTCAGGCGTACCTCCTGCACGGCGACGAGGGCGAGATCAAGATCACGCCCTTCGAGGGCAAGCGTGTCGAGATCCTCCTGTTCCGCATCGCCTCCTTCCCGAAGATCAAGAAGGAAGACCTGTACTACCTGCGGTCCAACATCGTCGAGTACACCCAGGACATGACGAAGCAGGCGATCATGCGTCAGGAAGACGCCCGCCTGGTGACCCTGCTGGAGGTCTCGGCGGCCCAGTACCGGTCGGTCGACCCGACCTCGGCACCGGGCACCGGGTCGCTGCCGAACGAGATCCAGGTGGCGGGTACCTACCTGTCCCCGGACGACCTGTACACGGCGGTGACCTTCACCGACCAGCGCATGTTGGACAGCACCCGTCTGCTGTGCAACCCGCAGGAGTACCGTGACTTCTACAGGTGGGACATCAACACGACCGGCTGGGCCTTCAAGGACAGTGTCGTGGCCGGTGAGCGGATCGTCCAGTTCGGCGAGTTCCAGATCGGCAAGTCGATCATCATCCCCCCGGGCACCACGTACCTGACCCCGGACCCGTCCTTCCTGGGCGTGTTCCCGGTCATGTACAGCCTGGACGTCACCGAGAACAACCTCGTGGAGCAGTTCCACAAGGGATGGGTGATGGACGAGCTCGTCGGGATGGCTGTGTTAAACCCACGCGGCATAGTTATACTTCGTAAGAGCTAGTAACTCTTGCGGGTGTAAACCAAGCCTAGTTTGAAAAGCAAGGCCCCTTCATGTAAGGTTGGGTAACCAACCGAAATGGAGGGGTTTTGCTTTGTCTGACAAAAGTAATTGTGAGATCTGCGGCGACGAGTTCGAGCAGCCCAGATATCGAACAAAACGGACGTGCTCAACCGCGTGTGGGAAGGAACTCCGCACCCGCAACATGAAAGCCACTTATGAGGCTCAGGAAACTTGGATAGTCAAGGTCTGCCCAGGGTGCGGCGAAGAGTTCAAATACCGCAGGAGCAAGCCCTACAACACCTGTTCCGTAAAATGCCGAGGAAAAATGGCGGCACAGGAAGCTAGGGCCGCCAGTACGTGTACCGTATGCGGTAACGAATTCACCCACTACGCCCGTCAGGACCGCAACACCTGTTCGGTGAAGTGCGCCGCAATTGCTCGGTCAAGTGGCATTCACTACCCAGAGTGCAAGGTGTGTGGCGTCTCCACGGGGTCATACAACCGGATTTACTGCAGCGAACATCGAACATCTCGCCCAGGCCGCAAACCCATCCCCAGAAAGACTGCCGTCTGTCAGCAGTGCAAAGAAGAATTTTCCCGCCCTGGAACGTGGCCGGGGCAGATGATGTTCTGTTCGTTAAAATGCTCCAACTTGCAGCACAGCCGAAAACGGGCACAGCACTACCGTCACGGTGAAGTAAATCTCAACAGTGGTTACGAGATTCGATTCATCGCTTGCCTGACTCGCTTAAATATTTCTTGGGCACCGTGGCCCGACGACCGTCCGTTTATTCTTGACGGCCACGAGTATCGTCCCGACTTTTTAGTTGAAGGGCTCGCCATCGAGACTAAGGGTTGGGACCACCCCAACAGTCCCCAACCTCGGATTCGGGACTCCTGGGACCTCTCAGAGCCACTGGTGGTGGTTGATCGGCAGCGACTGGGGGAGTTGGAGCGCATCTTCAACAAGAATCAGTTTCTCGCCGTTCTCCGAGCCTAAATACTGGCCAATATCGCACGTGTAATTAGTGTGAACCGGCGTCGCTTCATGAGGCTGATCGCCGTCGCCGTGTGCCTGGCGAACGCCCCCGCCTCGGCCCACCACCGCCGTGTACCGTACTCGGCGTGCCACCCGAAAGACATCCCCCGCAAGACCGTCGTGGGTGGCTGCTACGTGTCAACGAGGGGCACGTACGCGGGGTGGAAAGTTCCCGGTGTGCGACCAGAATTGGTGTGAGGCGCATCTGGACGGCGAGGGAGCAGGTGGAACTGCTGTCACCGTGGCGCACGGCTGCAATTCCCCACACGGGGATGGGCGTCAACATCAACGACAAGTCCCAGGACGTCCCGATGATGATCGTCGAGGGCGTTGAGCCCTCCGCCGGGGACGTGATCGACATGAACAAGCCCCGCACGATCGGCAACGTCCTCCAGACCCGGGGCGCGAGGATGTCCCTGGTCGGGCGGCTCGCCGCCGTCGCCCGGCTGTTCATCGTCGAGGAGATGGGCATGGTCGCCACCCAGGACAAGGGCCTGGTGGCCGACTACGTCCAGGTCTTCAACGACGAGTGGCGTCCGATCGTCCAGTGGGCGATAGCGCTGTCGGACGAGTCGCCGTACACCAAGACGGCCTCGGGCAGGAACAAGTCGATCACCGCCTCGGCGCTGGCGGCGCTCCACATCCACCTCGACCGGGCCGGTGCCGACCCGGTGAAGCACATGGAGTTCGCGACCGGGGTCGCCACCGGGGTGTGCGGCGACGAGACCGAGCGGGCCACCTTCGGCGCGATGCGCCGCCGCCTGATCAACGTCCGCCCACTGAAGATCGGGGGGACGGGCAGCTACACGGCGCTGATGAACGAGTACGCGGTCTGGATCAGGACGTACAACCGTTGGCTGGCCGGTGAGCCGGTCCACGCCTGCAAGGACCTGAGCGGCGACTTCATCAACCTGGCGAGCCTGCCGAAGCCCACCCAGAAGGACGCTCAGGAACGGTTCGACTAGCGGCGGGAAGAAAGTTCGGGGCCCGGGGAATAAACCCGGGCCCCGTTCTGTTGGACCGTGTGTAAGACCGACAACTGAAGAGAGCATCCAGACCTGCGAGGTACCGTGCAAGTACCCCAGAAGCGTCCCTGACGGCTAACGACCACGACTCTTTGCCGCAAGCGGCTCAGGACAGACACCTTAAGTGGTGCAGCCCCTGAAGAGCGATCCCTGAACGAAGGACGAGCCCCTTAGGTGGGGGAGTCGCCGAAAGGCGGCACGGAGGGCGAAATCCGCCGCGAGTGAAGCAGGAGAACAGTTGGACGTAGTACTCAAGAGCAGCCGGGGCGTGGCCACAATCCGGGGAGGGTAGGGGAACCGGAAGGCTGGCTGGGTGCTCCCTTAAGTTTTCGGGCACCACACACGACGATAGGATCAACAGGAGAGGGAAGCATGACCACATGCCCACAGTGCGGCCGTCAGGCCCGCGTCACCGAGCCGTACGCCTTCGGCGGCATGGACCGGCTCCGCATGACCCTTTCGTGCGGCCACGTCGCTCTCAGGACCGCCAAATGACCGCCTACGAGGTGTACAGCGGGGCCGGCGTCCTGCTGGCCACGTTCCCCACGCCCACACCGGCCCTGAACCTGCGCTACGAGCGCCGCTACCGGCGGGGCGACAAGAGCGCCCACATCGTCAAGCGGGACCTGCCCACCAGGGAGGGACGGCGATGGATCTGACACTGACCGGCGAGTGGGAGCCGTACTCGGAGGGAGACGAGGACGAGCAGCTCAAGATCGGCCGGGTCACGGCCGCCGTCTACGATCTCGTGTCGTGGCGCTGGTCGGTCCACGACGCCCACGTGGTCGGCCACGGCGAGGGCTTCGCCTCCAAGGAGTCGGCCAAGCAGTCCGCCGAACGGTTCGTCGCCGACTACCTGAGAGGAAAGCGAGCATGAGCGCCGACATCGTCACCGTGGGGTTCTGCCCCCAGTACTACTCCACCTTCTCGGTCCAGGGGTCGGGTGGCAGCGTGTACACGGTCTCCCTGGCCGGGACCGGCTTCGCCCACTGCGACTGCCCGGCCTACGCCTACTTCAAGGGCGAGCCCGCCGACCGGACCTGCAAGCACATCAAGGCGGTCTGGGAGCACGGCTGCTTCTACAACCCCCAGTGGAAGGACGACGCCGGTCCCAACGACCTGTCCGAGGTCGGGGCGTCGGTCAAGGACCTCGACACCAGCTACACCTACGGCGAGCCGTGCCCCGGGTGCGGCGACCAGATGATCGCCACCAAGATCGCCGTCTGAGAGGATTCCACCATGACCGACCTGGTCCTGTTCTCGTTCATCGCCGTGTTCTCGGTGGTGTCGCTCGCCTTCGCCGCCCTGGACAGGAGATGACCCTCATGGTCGTCGCCGGTTCGGCGGTGGGTGCGGTGGCCGCCGCCTTCAGTGCCGTCTCGCTGTTGCATCTTGCCGAGCGTTGCCTCGACCGCTTCGGCAAGGGGCGCAAATAATTCTCCCCAATCGGGGAATAAACAGGGATCAACTGCGGTTGAAATGAGCATGATCAACCACACCCACGAAAAAACTCGCAAGATCATTGAGTCTGGCCGCAACCACCGCAACCCGACCCCCTACCGGGCTCACTGTAGCTGTGGCTACGTCTCCCAAGGCAAGACCCGCGAGCACGCCGAGGATCGGCTGGCACTACACCAGAAGGAGGCGCAGTCGTGACCACTCCCGACACCCTCTACATCGTCCGGCTCCCGAACGGCGCTTCGGTCCAGACCGTCGTCGAGGGCAAGGCGCGGGAGGTCCACGCCAAGCACGCCGGGTCGACCCTGGCCCGCCGACCCTTCCCGACAGAGGTCAAGATGCCCTGGATCGGGGACGGCGACTACGCCTTCGTCGACGGCGTGGACGGCCCGGGCTGCACCTACACCCCGCTGGGCCTCACCGGCTGGGGCTTCGACCGCCACGACGCCTACAAGGTGATGCTGCGGGCGATCCGCGACCACCTGGAGCGCCAGACCGAGACCGTCCTGTCCACACAACACGAGGAGGAAGCATGACCACATTCAAGGAAACCGCCAAGGCCTTCCAAGAGGTCCAGGAGCGTCACGCCGAGTTCGGGGCGTGCGACACCGAGCCCCGGGCCGTGTTCGCCCTGCTGATCGACTCGGTCGTCGACGCAGCCCGGTGGGGCGGCAAGGTCAGGCCGGTCCCGACGACCATCGACGGCTGGCAGATCTTCGGCCGCGAGGTCATGGACGGACGCACCGGTGCGGGTAAGGCGGCCCGGGAGATGGCAGCGGCCGCCCGCAAGGCGGTCACGGCGGCCCGCCGGAACCCCGGCGAGGCCGAGAGTTGGCTCCGGGGGTGGTGATGGGCGGGGCCCTCCACTTCACCCACCGCCAGTCGCGGGGGGCGTGGGTCTACTGGGCCAGCGACGGGGTCCGCCACTACTCGTTCGTCGTCCTGCCCGGGATGAGGATCTTCGCGACCGTGTTCTCCCTCGACCTCGAGCCGCTCAGGAGCATCGACTGGACCGGCTTCCGGTCCCACCCCGATGAGATGAAGAGGCACCTGCAGGAGGTGGCACCCTGAAAAGGTCGCCCGTTTCGCCGTACAATCAGTAGCAAGTGAATCAGTTCAGAGTGGAATAGGATCTGTGACCCGTCTGAGAAGAGGAGCCGTCACATGTGCAGCAAACCTGAACGAATGATCTTGGCGACCCTGATGGACGACTCGCTGCCCCACCCCCGGGTCCACCAGATCCGCGTCCGGGTCGGGTGCGACTGCGGCCTCGAGGACTGGATCCTGGCCCTGCCGGACCTGCCCTTCCTGCCGATGCTGATCGCGGTCGAGAACGAGCCGGTCGACTCTCCGGTCTGGTAGAAAGTCTCTGCCGGATCGGGAATAAAGCCGCCGGCCCCTATGTTGGAACGGTTATGACCAACAACGCAGTCTGGGCCCGAGAGCCCATCTCCGAGGGCCGCAAGAACCTCATCCGCGCCCTCCTCACCGAGCGCGAGGTCACCGCCGAGCAGCGCGACGAGCTGTTCGCCGAGGCCAAGAAGGGCATGACGAACAGCGGCGGCATCGAGTGGATCGTCACCCTCAAGGCGGCCCCCAAGAAGGTCGTCCAGTCGGCCGCCCCCCGCTCCGACGTCCCGGCCGAGCTGGGCGTCTACTCGATGGGCGGCGACATCTTCGCCGTCCGCCAGTTCAAGGCCGAGGGCAAGGTGATCCGCTACGCCAAGCGCGGTCAGTTCACCACGGCCGGCCACAGGGTCGTCCCGGCCAACCACGCCGACGCCCACCGGGTCGACTGGGTCAAGGCCCCGGGCATGCAGTACAGGCTGGCCACCAACGGCACCAAGCTGTCGGTCGCCGAGATCGAGGCCCTGTCGATCCAGTTCGACCAGTGCTTCATCTGCGGCCGCAAATTGGACGTCCTGGCGTCCAAGGAGCGGGGCATCGGCCCGGTCTGCCTGGCCAAGATCGGCTACTGAGTTCCCACCTGTAGGAGCCCCCTCCCGCCCCACACCAAGGGTAGGAGGGGGTTTCTTCATGTCGCTACAGAACTTCGGCGAGCCGCCGTCGAGGCCGAACGACTACGTCGACCTGCAGTACCTGCAGACAAACTACCCGTCGACCAGCGCCCGGGTCACCACCTACGGTCCGTACACGGTCGCACTGCCGTCGGGCCCGGCCGACCAGGCCATGTTCCTGGTCGAGGTGGTGGCCCCGACCGTCGCCGTCTCGGTGACCTTCCCGGCGGGGGTGCTGTTGACCGCCGGGATGGTGAGCTTCTACACGGTCGGCCCCGGCAAGACCGGCTTCTTCGGTTTCCGCTACTCGTCGTCGGCACAGGCCTGGTTTGCCCTGTCGGCGGCCATCCAGTCATAATCCTGTAAAGCCTCTCCCGACCCCGGCAGTAAAGGGTGAGGAACCTCAATCTCACCCTTTTAGGAGCATCAATGGTTACCTGCACCGCGACGTTGACCTCGCTGGCAGCCGCGTACGCCGGTTACGGCAACTGGATCGGTTTGGCGACCGCGAGCCCCGGCACCTCGTCGACTCCGACCGGTGAGGCCTCGGGCGGTTCCCCGGCCTACGCCCGGGTCCAGACCACTTGGTCGGCCGGTAGCGCCGGTGTCCAGTCGGGTACCGCAGTCACGATCAACGTTCCGGCAGCCACCTACACCTACATGCTGATCGCGTCGTCGTCGTCGGGTAATAACATGACCGACAATGCGAGCATCACCTCGGTCGTCATGGGCGCACAGGGCCAGATCGTCGTCACCCCGACCTTCACCCAGACCTAAGAGCATGACCAGCCCTGTCGTGACAGGCGTCTGGCCGGGTTCGGGTCCCACGGTCGGCGGCAACACCGTCGGCATCGAGGGCTCGGGGTTCACCGACGCGACCGCCGTGACTTTCGGCTCGGTCCAGGCGACGGGCTGGGAGGTCGTCGAGGACACCTACATCTCCGCCGTCGCCCCGGCGAATGCCGTCGGACAGGTCGACGTCACGGTCACCGGCCCCTCTGGGATTTCCCCTGTGGCACCGGAAGGCCAGTACCTGTACTCGGCGGTCCCGGTCATCACCGGCATCTCCCCGACCGTCCTGAGCCCCTCTGGGGGCGACACGATCACCGTCACCGGCCAGTTCTTCACCGGGACGATTCTGATCGTTCTGGGGACCGATAGCGGGCCTTTAACGCCCGATTACACAGTTGTCTCCGACACCGAGATCACGATCGACTCGCCGGGCGGCAATCCGGGCGACAGTGGCGAGGTTGTTGTCGTTAACGGTTCGGGCCAGTCGCAGTGCTACTCTACCGGCGTGAACTCATTCTCCTTCGGTGTGGCCCCGTGACCGATCGGCTCGTCGTCGCCTTCCCCATGTACCGACAGGTGTCGGTGAACTGGTTCTTCCAGTGGCTGCAGTTGAAGAAGGACCACGTGGTCGGCACCGTCGCCACCGAGGGCATCTACCTGCCCCAGGCGATGGCGACCCTGGTCGATTTGACGTACAAGCATTTCGGCGACGACTGGGACCGGGTGGTCGTCTACGAGCACGACATGATTCCCCCGCTGGACGCCCTTAACCGGATCTCCACCTACGGAGACGCCCCCGACGGTGCGGATTATGACATCGTCGGGACCACCTACTTCAAGCACGACGCCCCCCACCACGTGATGGCCTGGATGCAGGTCAAGCCGCCGATGTTCTCGCCCCTGACGGCCGAGGTGACCAGGGTAATGGTCGACAACCCAGCCCTGTACCCGGTCGACGGGGTGGCGATGGGTTTGACGTCGATCCACCGCCGGGTGTTCGAGGGTTGGGACCCGAGGATCCCGATGTGGGACGCCCAGCCGCCGCTGGTCGGCCACGACCTGTGGTTCTGCCACGCCGCACGCCAGCAAGGGTTCAAGGTGTGGCTCGACTCGGGGATCGGGTGCGGACACCTGACCGAGGTCCCGATCGGGTACGGCCACTCGCAGGCCGCTTTGGCCATCGACCCCGACGTGAAGACGTGGGAACAGGCCCGGGAGGCCGGGCTGGAAGATGTACCCCTGGAGATAGCGTGACATCGATTACGAGGAGTGAGTAACAATGGCGGCACCCTGCTTCATCTCGTGGAATGCGTCCACGACTGCCCTGACGGCACCTATGGCCGGGACGGCTACCTCGACCTCTTCGGGGACGGTGAAAACTATTCTCCAGATCGCCCCGCTGAAGAAGATCCGGGTCGTTGAGTGGGGGTACATGTTCGCGGCCGCCCCGACCAGCCCAGTCCAGATGGAGTTGATCGAGACCGGCACCGTGTTCGCCACGGTCACCGCCGGGACGATCTCGAACTACAACGACACGACCGGCCCGGCGTCTCAGGCCACGACCGGCACGGCGGCGACCGGGTTCAACGCGAGCGCGGAGGGCACGATCACCGCGACCCGGCTGTTGGCGATGACGTACGACCTGAGCACCTACTTCAAGCAGCAGTTCCCTCTCGGGAGAGAGGTTGAGGCGAACGCCGGGTACAGCCTTCGGATTCGGGCCACCCCTTCGACGTCTGCGGCGACGACCGTCCTGTGCTACTGCATCTGGGAGGAGTGAGTTCACCGTTGTTCTGGTGAACTGATTTCGCGGAGGGGAGGTCGTCGTGGGGAGGTTTCACAGCCAACTCGCCTCAACAAAGAATAATCAGCTTGCTCCCCGCATTGCCCCGTTTTCCCCGGTCACGGTGGACGTTGTCGGTCCAGGCTGCAATGCTGGGTTCACGATTGCGATTAGCAATGCCCCGACACAGCAACAGTACATCTACGGCAACTTGTTACTCGTTTTCGTGACTCTGTATACGCAGGGTCCGATTGGAGGAAACCCATGTACGATCAGTGTCGGTGGTCAGACGATGAAATTCGTTTCTGCCGTTCTAAACTACGTTAACGTAGTCAATCAGGCGCAGAGCGCTCTTTTATACCTACTCTGGAACCCGCCGCAAGGACTACAGACAATATCAAACACGGCAAATACCGGCTACAACAGCGCCTTGGGTTTGAACGCGATATCGTTCCGCAATGTTGGTTCGGTGGGGAGAATACAGACCGCCAGCGGTACTACAACGTCGATCAGCCAAACCGTGACCGGGTTGGAAAATAATGGGCTGATCTTCAACGCAATGACCTCTTACAGTTCCGGCTACAGCGGAACGATTGCGTCAACACAGCAAGTTCTACTGGGAACATCTACCTCTGGAAACATTTCGGCTACCGCTAGCGCCAATGCTTGGAGTTCCTTTTCTCTGCCACTTAACCCCCTACCGTTCCCCCCTGCACTGCCGGAACTTTACAATCAGGTTCCAGTAACGATGAGTCGCGGAGCGTACCTGTAATGGCACGGCTTGGTCGCACCCTACCCGTCGCCTCTACCTTGACGTTGTCGGACGGCGCGGTTTCCCCGATCACGTTCGACTCCGCTGGTGCGGGTTTCGCTGGTGGGACAGGGGCAGCAAACCCCTCCTTTTCTCACACCATAGCTGGCAATGCTTTGTTGGTTTATGTGGAAGTAGATGTCTATAACTCCGCGCCCACGGTGAATGTTTCCTGTGGGGGATTAAGCATGACACCAATCGCCTATCAGGTTGGTCCTTACTACCTGTTTATCGCCAGCTATTATTTTTGGGGATATGGTTTTGTTTTCGGATTGAGCAATCCACCCAAGGGTACTCAGACGATTTCCGTTTCTGTTTCCAACTGTAACATTAACGCCAATGGTGTTTATGTTGGTTCAGTTTCGTATAACAACGTCGGACGATTCGGAATACCTGTCATCCTCCAAGGACAGAACACTGCCGGAACCATCTCAACAACAGTGTCGGGTGGACAGCTCATTTCCCAGGCGTGGATGGGGGCCGCACTCAGCGATACAGCGGTGACGGGTTATCTCACAAAAACAGAACGTTTTGCATGTTCTACGCTGTATATTGGTGATGCCGTTCCTCCCGCGACCTTTGCGACCACGTCGAGCGGCAGCCTCGGGTATTGCTCTATCGCTGTGCCGCTGATACAGACCCCGTACCTTAAGGAGCCTTCCCAGGTTCCGGTGACAATCCCTATGTCCAGGGGGAGGTTGTTCTGATGCCCGTCATCGGTCGAGGCTTCCCAATGCAGTCCACCCAGCCTTACACGGGTTGGGCCAAACAGTCTGCACCCGGCACTGTCCACTCCAACAATGCGATGGCACAATTCACCGCAGTAGGTGCATACACCTACACAATTCCAGTGGGTGCAGTGTATGTGGACGTGGTCGCTTTAGGTGGCGGCTCCGGTGGGGGCTACGGCTTCGTAGGTAACCCAGGAAACTGGGCGTGGGCAACAGTCAAGGTATCTCAGGTCGGTCCCACCATTGCGGGTTCAGTCGGTGCCGGTGGGGGTGGTGGAGTCTACGGGTTCGGGGTGGGGGGCAACACCACGGCGACTTCTACTGGCTGGTCCGGCCTCGTCGCGGCTGGAGCGCAGAATGCTGGGACCGCTTCCTCTACGTCACCTGGGGGAATTAGCTACAATGGGAGAAGCTACATTGGCGGTCCACTAATTTCTTTGGGTTTCGGTCAAACTGGCGCGGTGCCGGGTGGCGGCGGGGGGCCATCTTTTTTTGCTTACGGTGGCGGCGCTGGAGGTCAGGGGGCAATCTGGTTCTACGCCTACGTCAACCCCTACATCCTGACCCTGCCGGAAAATTATTCCCAAATAACAGCCACTACCATGATGACTCGTGGGGGGCTGATCTGACATGGCATCTCGCCTTGGTCGCGGATACCCGCAGACACGAGTTTTTTTACCAACCCCGATTTATAAACAGCTCGCCCTCCAACTCAACACGCCCGGTACGTTTGCTTTCACGATTCCTGCCGGTGTCAACTTCGTGGACGTGGTGTTGATCGGCGGCGGGGGTGGTGGTTCCGGTGGTGGAACCTACTGCGGCGGCGGTGGCGCTGGCAAGTGGGAAGGCCAAACCCTCGCAGTTGGTGTGACGGTGCCGGTCGGCGCAAAAATCACTGTGACTGTCGGCGCGGGTGGCGCTGGCGGTCCCTTGCCTTACGCTGGTTACGCCTATCCCGGCATCGCCGGGAGTAACAGTTCCGCCTCATCTGGATCGTGGTCTTTAACGGCGGCTGGCGGCGTTGCAGGTTACGTCACCGCAGGATACGACGCTGTTCAGGGGCAACCTGCCGGAAACTTCACGTTTGATTTTAAAACCTATTTAGGGGGCACTGCGGCTAGCGCGGTATTTGGTAGTGGTGGTTCGCCTGGGAGTGCGGGAAATAGCGGCAGTTTTTACTACGGTCCGGGTGGGTCAGGGGGTAACGGCGCGGCCTGGATTTACACCTACACCAACGTGGACGTGCCGCCGCAGGGATTGAGTCAAATGCAAATGCCTATGTCGAGTGCGGTGGGGATGGCGAGGCTCTGATGGCGCACCTGTTGCGTCGGTTCCCGATCAGGCCAATTGCCCCACAGCCATCGGAGGGGATCGCTGTCAAATACGACCAGAGCGGGACGGGCTACCCGACGACCTACCAGCAGTATATCAACGCCACCACTTACTCAATCAACAGTGTTGCCACGGCGGGGTCGTATTTGATTGTAGATGTTGTGACCGACCGCGTGCCAATAACCAGCGTCCAGTACGGTGGGTCGTCGGGAACCGCAATGCAGCTTCTCTCGTCGGTCACCTTTACAGAATCTGGCTTGAGTACCGCTGGGATGTATTCCCGATACGGATTGCCGAATGTCAGCGGAGGCCCGGTAAGCCTCTACATCACATTTGGCGGCAACGCAGTCTGGACCTGTATTTCCTCAATGTCCTACTTGAATGTCACCAGTCAGGCGACCACAGTGAATCCGGTTACGTCAACAACAGCGGCGATCAGCCTCAGTAACACCATTTCCTGCCCTGTCAACAATATGGTCGTAAATGGATTCATGTTCAGTTGCTTCAACTCGCCTTCCGGCATCACCTCCCCTGCCGGGGGGGATCAAAGGTTCAACTTAAGCGGCTGGAACGGTGCGGGGGTATATTACGTCGGCTCAAACATTGCCGATGCAAGCACCACGAAGACCTTCACCGGAACCATCAGCGGCACCGCATCTTACGCGAGGTTTTACACAGCAATGTCCACCGTTCTAGCACCAGCGATCTAATTTAAGGACTGACACATGACCATCAACCCCACCCTCATCACCCCTCCCGCCGCGCCGACGTTCAGCGCATGGCAGGTGGACTTCGACCACCCCGCCGACGCCATGACGGCCATGATCGTCGGGGCACAACTGGGCTACCAGACCAACGCCCTGTGCCAGGGCACCATCGAGGCACCGATCTGGCAGATCAGCTTCGTCCAGCCCCGGCTTGAAACCCAGGTCGCTTACGAACACGACTGGATCGTGTCGGACGGCGAAACGATTACTTGCTACACGCCCAGCGAGTTCGCCGCCACCTTCACCGCCGACGTGCCCCTGGCGTGGTCGGCGACCCCGGTCGCAAACCCGATCGCGGGTTCGGAGGCGACCCTCACCTTCCCGCAACCGTCGTCGCCCAACGCCCCGTGGACGTACACCGTGTCCGACCCTTCGGGTGCCGTGACGGTGTCGGGATCCCCGGTCGTTTCCGGTGGCGACGTCACCCTGACGGTCACCGGCCTGACCCCCGGTGCCGACGTCTCGTTCACGGTGACCGCCACCGACCACTACGGCCACACCGCCACCTCGGAGGTGTCGAACACGGTCACTGTCACCCCCTAAATAGGTGACAGGGGGAGGGTAGATCGTGGCTTTGGCGACCGAACCCTCGCTCTCGGTAGCGTCGGGGGGCCTGGTCGGCCTGGCCGGGATGAACGGCCCGACCTCGTTCCTGTGGACCCCGCCCTCGTCGGGTTCGACTTCGGCGTCGGCCTCACTAACCGGTAACGGTGCCCTCTCCGGCTCCACGGCGACCTACCGGGCCGGTTCACTGTCCGGCCACGGATCGTTGTCGGCCTCGACCAGGCCCGTGTTCAGCCAGACGGCCCCGGTCTCGGGCCACGGCACCCTGGCCGTCTCCGACTTCGCGAAGATTCCCGACACCGGTTCACCGGTAGGGTCTGGGACGCTGGCGGCCGCCGCGTACGCCAGGTACTCCCGCCCGACGGGCCTCTCGGGCAGCGGATCCCTGTCGGGGTCCTGCTACGCGATTTTCTCCCGGTCGGCGTCGACAAGCGGCCAGGGCCTCCTGTCGGCGGCCAAGTACGCCCGAATACCCGTTTCGGTTGCCTTGACGGGCAACGGGTCCCTGTCCGCCACCCGATACCCGAGGCTCTCGGTTTCGGTCTCGCTGACTGGCCACGGGGCCCTGTCGCTGTCCGACTACGCCAAGATCCCCGACAACGGGTCGCCGACCGGGAACGGCCGCCTGACCGGTGCCACCTACCAGAGTTTCGGTTCGGCGGCCTCGGTATCCGGCCACGGCACCCTCGCCGGTTCCTGCACCCCCAGTTTTTCCGCGTCGTCGGCCCTGTCCGGCCACGGCCTCGTCTCGGCGACCGCTACCCCGCGTTTCGCCCGGTTCGCCCTCCTGTCGGGCTCCGGCTCGCTGACGTGCCTGACCGCCCAGAGGTTCAGCCGGTCGGCCGCATTGACCGGCAGCGGCACCCTGACGGCGGCCACCTATCCGAGGATCGCCGCGACCGCCCCACTGACCGGTGCCGGGTCGCTGACCGGGTTCACGACACCTAGGATCCCGACCCCGTCGTCGCCGCACGGCAACGGCTCGCTGACCGGTAAAGCCGTCCCAGGGCTTACGGCGCAGGTTTCGGGTCGCGGCACACTGTCGGCCGCCCTAAAGTTCAACGTATCGGTCCCGCTGTCCGGCCACGGCTCCCTCTCGGCGAACGCCAATTCGACCAAGTTCATCGTCTCGAAGTCGCTGACCGGCCAGGGCTCTTTGGCCGGTGCCGCTCCCCCGGTCCGGGACTCGGTGTCGAGCAAGTCGCTGTCCATCGGCGGCACCGGCTCGATGTCTTGGAACCACACCGTGTCGTCGGCGGCGTCGCTGAGCGGCGTGCTCATGGTGGTGCTCCACGACTACTGCTACGGGGGCGCGAACGTCTCCGGCGTGACCTACAACGGCGCGGCGATGAACCTGGTCGGGTCGGTGTCGGCGTCGGCTCACAAATCCTTCATCTACTCGCTGACCAACCCGTCTGCGGGCACCAACCAAATAGTCATCAACGCCTCCGGTGGGGGCGGGTACGGCTCGATCCTGACCGCCCACGGGGTCTCCTACGTCGGCAGTGTGGGGATCGGGTCGGCACAGACGGCCACCGCCACGTCGTCCACCCCGTCGCAGTCGGTCACGGCGGGCACCGGCGACCTGGTGCTGCAGTCGTTCGGCAGCAATAGCACCTCGTCTTTCGGAACCTACGCGGCCCCGGAGTCGCAGATCGCCGTGGACGGCTACGTCAACGGGGTGTCCTACCCGACCCTGGTCGGGGAGGAGTCGGGGCTGAAGAACCCCACCTTCTCCACGACCCTGGCCTCGTCGCAGAACTGGGTGGCGATCGCGGTCGCCCTGACCGGGAAGCCTTTCGGATACACGCCGATCTCACCCACGGCCAGGGGCCAGGGGTCGGTGTCGGCGACCGCCCTGGCGACCGGCTTCTCGTTCACGGGCCAAGCGGCCGGTCGGGGCTCGCTGTCGGCTCCGGCAACCCCCCAATTCGTCAGGTCGGCCGCCACGGCCGGGAGCGGCTCGCTGTCGGCCTCCCAATACCAAAGGTTCTCCCGGACCGCCGCCCTCACCGGGTCCGGATCACTGACCCTGTCCGACTTCGCGAGGATCCCCGACAGTGGCTCCCCGACTGGGAACGGGGCACTCGCGGGGACCGCCTACCCCAGGTTCAGCGTCGGCACCCCGGGACTTAAGGGCCGGGGCACGATCACAACCGCCACCGTCCCGAGGATCAGTGCCCCCGCCACGCTCCAGGGGAGCGGCACCCTCACCGCCAAGGCGACCCCCAGGCTGTCGGCGTCGCTGACTGGGCGGGGCACCCTTGGGGCGGCGGCGACGCCTAGGTTCAGCCGGTCGTCCCCCCTCGCGGGCAGCGGCACCGTGTCGGGGGCCGCCTACCCCAGGCTCGCCTCCGCCGCCGCCCTGCCAGGCCGGGGCACCGTGTCTGCGGCGGCCCGCATGTACTCGATCAACTCGGCGGCTCAAACCCACGGCTCGGGTGCCCTGACCGGGGTATTCGTGCCCATCTTCTTCGTCAACAAGGCCGTCACCGGCCACGGTGCCCTCACCGCGACCACCAGGGCCGTCATCCCGATCTCGAAGGCGGTCACCGGCCACGGCACCCTGGCCGCGACCACCAAACAGATCGTGCCGATCTCAAAGGCTTTGACCGGCCAGGGAAGGCTTACCGCCGTCGACCTGATCGACTACACCGAGAAAGTGTCAGGCAAAGGCTCGCTGACGGCGGCCACCATACCCCGCCGGTACGCCACGGCGTCCCCCACCGGCCACGGTTCCCTCACCGCCAAGACGGTTCCGGTCTTCAAGTCTCCCGCCGCCCTCACCGGCCGGGGCGCTTTCACCGCCGCCACGACGGCCAGGTTCTTCGTGTCGGTGCCCCTGCGCGGGTCGGGCGGCGACTCGGCGACCGAACTGATCCGGTTCGCCGTGTCTGCGCTGCCCGCCGGGAATGGAATGCTCTCGGCCCCCAGTGTTTTTGTTCGCCAGTTCATTCCCGCCTCAATCCACGGCAGGGGGTCTCTGGTCGGCATCGTCGCGCCGACCACGGTCACCGGTGTGACATTCCGAAGCACGGGCCGGGTCGTCGCCTCAGTCACCCAGACCTCGAAGCCACTCTCGTCGGGGCATGGACGCCTCTACAGTTCGGTCGAGCCCTACTCGGCGGGCAACTCGGGCGAGTTCCTGGCGTTCTACCTCTGACCCTGTAGTCGGCTATACTCCGGCTGACCAATAGGTGCAAGAACCAGAATCGAGGGAAGGTCCTGTGACCGAAAAGACCTACACGATGGCCCAACTCCGGGCGTCGAAGAAGTCGCTGTTCATCCGGAACAACACCGGCCTGCCGTGGACCCTGCACGAGAAGGCCGGGAACGGGCAGAAAGTTGACATCGAGTTGAAGGCCTCCGGTGGCCCCGACTCGATCGCCTACCTGCCCCCCGCCGCCCTCGACCTGCCGGGCGTGGCCCGCAACTACGCCGCCGGAAAGGTCACCATCTCCCCCGACCTGGAGGACGAGATGATGGGCCTGATGGCACCCGAGCAGTCTGTCGTCGGGAACGTGCTGACCGAGATCAAGGCGAAGCTGGTCGTCGAGGATGCCCCGCAGAGCCGGGCGATCGACGCCAAGGAGCAGACCCAGGGACTGATCGACCGGTCGGTGAAGAAGCGTGTCGCCCAGTCCCAGTTCCGCAACGACATCGACGAGTTCACCAACCCGTCGCCGGTGAAGATCGGCGACAAGGTGATGGACGTGATGACCGGTGAGATCACCGAGGCCCGGTCCGAGGAAGAGTCGGTGTCGATCTCCGACATCATCAAGTCGGTGACGGTGACGTCGCCCAGCCGCAGCAAGGAGAACTGATGAGCGCCCCACTGCCACTGTCGGGTTCGAACCCGTACACCGCCGGTTACCAGCAGCGCCAGTTCGGGGTGGGCAGCATCCTCACCCCGGCCCCGACCCCGCCGATCTCGGTGTTCGACTCGCTGGCCAACCCCCCGGCGACCGGGACCACGGCCGAGGCCGAGACGGCCCTGACCCTGGAGGCGAAGTTCTTCGGCTTCACGACCCAGACGATCACGGTCAACGGCGGCCCGAACGGGGGCAACTTCGTCCTCGGCTACTACGGCAACCCGACGTCGGTCCTGAACTACAACGCGACCGCCGCCAACGTCCAGACCGCGCTGCGGGCCCTGGGCGGCGAGGTGGCCAATGTGACCGTTTCCGGCAACCAGGGCGGGCCGTGGACGGTGACCGGTTTCGCGTCGGGTGTGCCGCTCCAGTTGATCGCGGTCCGGCAGTACAACCTGACCGGCGGCACCGAGCCGACCGTGACCGTCACCACGACCGGCCAGCAGCAGGGCATCGTCCCGTTCTGATCGACTGCGCGAAGGAGAAGAGATGACGTTCCCCGGCGTCCAGGGCGTTCAGGGTCCGGGCTGGCTGAGTTCGGTCGGCTTCCCGGTACGGCAGTCGCGTGCCGGTTCCTACCCGGGCGGGGAGTCGTGGGTCTCGGTACTCGACTCGATGGGCTCCAACGCCCCCGCGTGGGGAATCGCCGCCGAGCAGGTCACGGTCGAGACAGAGATGGCCGCCGACCCGCACCAGGTCGAGGCCGAGAACTTCGAACTGGACTTCGACCAGCAAGGCGTCTACACCGCCGACACCGGCTCCCCCCAGGACTACACAGGCCGGGGCCGGGCGGGCGATGTTCTTCCGATCAAACTCCCCGGCACCTTCTAAGGAATAGGTTAAAAATATGACACTCCCCGCCAACTGGGCCTCTGGCCAGCAGTTCACCGCCGCCGCCGAGAACGCGGTCGAGGCCGCGATCGACAACCTGCAACTGGCCCCGGTGGCGGTCCAGACCGCCAACTACACCGCCTCGCCGGGCCAGTTGGTGCCGGTCGACGCCACGTCGGCCCCGGTCACGGTGACCCTGCCTTCGGCACCGGTCGACCAGGCCCTGATCGTGGTCAAGAAGGTCGACCCGGGCACGAACGCGGTCACGGTGGCCGCCTCGGGCTCCGACCACTTCAACCGGTCCAACGACGGGATTTCGCTGTCGCTGTCCCTTCAGTACCAGGCGGTGAAGCTGCTGTACTCGCTCTCCCAGTCGGTGTGGTACGTGGTCAGCACCGACGTGCCTCTGTCGGGGATGGACGCCCGGTACGTGTTGGCGACCGCCCCGACCTCGACCCCGACCGCGTCGACGGTCGCCCAGTGGGACGCGAGCAAGAACCTCTCGGCGAACGCCCTGCTCCCGGCCCAGACTTCGACGGCGACCGCCGCCGGGACGACGACCCTGACGATCGCCAGCGCCCAGACCCAGATCTTCACCGGCACCTCGACCCAGACGGTGGCCCTGCCGACGACGGGCGTCAACGCAGGCTACTCGTACACGATCGTGAACCAGTCGACGGGCGCGGTGACCGTCCAGTCGTCGGGCCTGAACACGATCACGACCCTGCTCGGCGGTCAGACGGCGACGTTCGTCGCCAAAACGAACACCCCGACCACGGCCGCCCAGTGGTTCGTCGCCTTCAACTCCTCGACCCCGATTCCTCCGGCCAACCTGCCCAACGGGATCACCAACTTCAACACCACGGCGTACTCGGCGCAGCCCACGGCGGGCACGGCGGTATACATTCCCGGCAGCGCCCTGGCATTGCCGTCAACCTTGCTCACCGGCGTGACCGCCAACAAGACGACGTTCATCTGGGACGTGGCAATCAACAAGAACGCCAACGGAACCGGGACCTTCAGCCTCGTCTTCTACCGGGGCCCGAACGGGACGACCGCCGACACGGTGGACGCGACGGTGTCCTTGGGCACCCAGACCGCCGTCGCCGACAACATGACGGTCGAGGTCCAGGTCACCTTCACCGGTGCCTCTGCCTACTATTACTCGATTGTCACGACCCACGTCGCACCGTCGGCCACCGGGTTCGGAATGACAACCGGTAGCTCTTCTCACTTCAGCGGCACCGTGGGTTCGGCCAGCCTGGCGGCGGGCCAGATCATGGGACTCGGGTTCATCTCCGGGACCGGTGGCACCCAGCCCACCATCACCATCGCGCAGGTCCAGTCCACCACCTACAACCTCGACTAGCGGGGAGGAGGGCGGCGTGACCGAACCCTCGCCCAACGTCTACAACGACCCGGCGGTCATCTCCAGGATGTTGCCGTGGGGCCAGTACGTGGTGTCGCCGAAGATGGCGTCCGACACGACCCTAGAGGAATCGGGGCAGCAGTGAAGCTCCAGGATCAGACCCTGGTCCGGAAGTTCATCTCCCAGAACGGCTCCGGCTACACGGCCCTGTCGATCACGAACGGATCCTCGTACACCGACGCCGACCCGGGCAGCCTGCAACTGAACGTGTACTTCAACCAGGCCGACCCGGCCAACCCGGGCGAACTGCTGTCCCAGCCGCCCGGCAACCTGATCGTCACCGCGACCGCCGACCAGATCACCTGGGTCGACACCGGCCACTACTCTTACGACATCGGGCCCCCGAACACCATGTACCGGGGAGTCCTGACGATGGTGTGGACCTACGCCGTCAACGGCCAGACCCTCTCCTTCTACGACAACGCGCAGATCCTCAACCAGATGCCCCTCTACGACTCCCTGCGCGACTCGGAGAGGAGCGTCGTCGAGGAGGTGTCGTGGATGCTGGGAGACCTGTTCGACTCGTCGACCGGCGGCCCGAACCTGATCGAGCCGTTCCAGACCCACTTCGACTACGAGCGGCTGGCCCAGTGCGAGAAGCGTGCCGTGACCCGGATGAACCTGATCGGCTTCCCGGTCATGTACTGGGGTGTGGGGCCCGACACCCAGGAGGTCAACCAAGACTTCCACGGCCTGCTGGTCCTGGGCACCTACCTGGAGGTGGTCCGATTCCTGGTCGCCTCCTACACCGAGATCCCGGTGTTCCAGGGCTCAAACATCACGTTCGCCGACCGGCGCGACTACCAGCAGCGGTGGAACACGATCTGGACCCAGGAGTGGCCCGAGTACGTGACATACACCAAGATGGCGAAGAGGAAGCTGCTCAGCCTAGGCCGGGGTGCCCTGCTGGTCGGCGGCGGCATCTACGGCGGCAACGCACTGGGCATCTTCCAGGCGGGCACCTACGCCTCCCAGGTCCGCTCGTGGCGGTTCTACCCGGCGGCACCGTCGATCTCATGGGGCTCGACCAACCACGGGGCCGGTATCCCGGGCGGACTGTAGGCACTGTGACGGGCTTACCGGCCGTCAAAGAATAGGTGGAGGAGGCGAGCATGAGCAGCCCTATGGGATACACCGGTTTCGAAAACCCGGAGGAGCAGTACTACGGGACGTCGCCGTCGCTGCCGGTGCTGTACACGGGGGCCTACCAGGTCCGCCAGTTCGGCGTCGGCGCGGTCGCCACGGTCGGTCGGCCGATCGACATCAGTTCGGCCCTGGCCAGCCCTCCGTCGAACATGACGACCGCAGCCACCGACTCGGTGACCCACGCGGCCGCCCTGTATGCGGTCACCGCGTCCGACATCTTCAACTACCACCACCCGTAACGCTGTCATCGGGGGCCGCCCGCCCCCTGAATTAGTGAGAAACTTCCGCAGGAGGAGCAAACGATGTCCGCACCCACACCCTGGTCCGGCCCGCTGCCGACCACGTTCACCGGCTCCTACCTGAGCCGCACCCCCGGTCTGGGCAACCTCTACGTCGGGGCCTACGCCTCGGCCGGTGGCGGCGGGACCGTGTTCGACTACCTGGTCAACCCCCCGGCCTCCGGGATCACCTCCGAGCTCGCCTCGCTGTCCCACGCCCAGGCCAAGGGCACCACGGCCACGACGAGCTCCAACTACGGCAAGCCCTGGTACACCCCGGCCACCGCCCAGAGCCTGGTGACCCGTAACTTCGACTTCGTCATGGACTTCTACCTGGAGGCGTCGATCGCCCGCAGCGGCGGGGTTCCCATCGTCTAGCCGAGGGGGCTCCAATGGGGATCGTCTACCCCAGCACATCGCCGTACATCGACACGTTCAACCCGCCGACGAACCCGGAGACGACCAGCCTCTCGTCGGACGGGGGCGACGGCCGTAACCACTACCAGGCCCACGTTGACCTGGGTGCCGCGATCCAGGCCCTCGAGGCGAACGCCGCCCCGCTGGCCCACGACCACTCGACGGCCGACGGCAACGGGGTCTGGCCGACCAACCGGCTGAGCCAAGTCAACACCCACCAGAACGCCGACACCGACTCGTCGATCTCGTCGATCCACCACACCCTGGGCCGCAACGCCACCCAGGCAGCGCCCGGCAACCACGCCCACGACTACAACTCGGGCGACATCTTCAACAAGCCCTTCCTGCTCTGCACGACCCAGACCCGGCCGGTCGACCCCCAGGTCGGGCAGATGATCTGGGAGTCCGACACCCAGACGATGCGTGTCTGGGGGCAGTTCCCGGCCATCGCCCCGACCACCGGAACCCAGTACACGTACACGTTCAACACCCGCAACAGCGCGTCGAGCCTCGACAGCACGGTGTTCACGCCGACCCTCGTGACCGGGTCGACGGGCGACGGGTCGATGGGTGCCCCGTCGGCGGGCGTCTGCGCTTGGTACCCGGGGGCGAACGTGACGTGCCGGGTGATCGAGAAGAGCGTGGCGAGCCCTTTCGCCACCGACGACCAGCAGATCACGGCGGTCACCGGGTCGACCCTACTGCAGGCCCGGTACTCGTCAAACCCGTCGCCGAGCAACGACTTCTACCTCCGGGCCTCGTCGAGCCTTCAGTCGTACGTGAGGTACTCGGTCCAGGACACCGGGGTGTACGTGTACTGCACGACGACCGGCCCGACGGGTGAGGCCCTGTTGGGCGGGGCGGTGTGCCCGACCAGCACCGCCGGGACGACGTGGCTGTTCAAGGCGGTCGGGAACACCTACCTGGTGTACGCCAACGGCCAGCAGGTCCTGGCGGTGGTCGACAACGCTAACTCGGTCGGCGTCGGCCCCTCGTACCGGGGCTGGGGGATCGGCATGCAGGCCGGCCAGGGCCAGACCGCCCAGACGGTCCCCAACGGCCTGTCCCAGGTGTCGGTCGCCGACCTCCCGTACTACACCAGCAACAGCGGCATGACCTGGCAGTTGCTGCCGATCGGGAACAAGCCCCACATCATCGCCCAGGCCCAGTTCCGGCAGCAGGTCTACCCGCTGAACCCGACCGTTCTGGGCTTCGACACCCTGTTCGGGAACTGGATCCCCGACCCGTTCATCAATGTGTCGACCAGCCAGACCGACATCGTCATCAAGGAGACCGGCGTCTACCAGGTGAACGCCTCCATCTGCTGGGACCCGGGGTACGACTCGTTCGACAACGCCGGGGTGGGCTTCACGGTCAACGGCCAGGACATCGCCCGGCTGGCGAAGAACTTCATGCGCGGCAACGGCTACGCCCCCGGCTTCGCCCAGACCCAGTCGTGCTCGTTCACCTACAACTTCAGGTACGGCGACGTGCTGCACGTGACCGCCCAGCACAACTCCCAGTACACGTGCTGGCTCTTCCACTCCAGCACCCCGGGGAACAGCCAGGCCTGCTGGGTCGAGCTGAGCTTCCTCGGCCCCCCGATCGCCTGACCATGTCGATCGTCAAGCTCACCGAGCCGTACACGGTCACCTACCTGCGCTCGTGCGTCCGGGACTCTCTCCAATACCACGGTGAGAGGGCGGTCCTGCTGTCGATGTACCGGGAGGAGGACGACGTCCAACGCTGCCCCCGGTGCGCGTCGAGCGAGTACCTGGACGCCGAGGAGCAGTGCCCGGTGTGCTACGGCACCTCGTGGTTCAGCGAGGCGACCGGCCAGGGCGGGGTGAAGATGGCGGCCGTGGCCTGGTGCCAGTTCACCGACCACGTGGTGACCGAGCAGTACGGACAGTTCGGGACCTTGGAGGCCGACCAGCGCCAGGTCCAGTGCGAGGCCTTCCCGATGCTGGTCGAGCACGACTACATCGTGCGGGTCAGGCAGTGGGGCGACAACAACACGGTGGTCCGGGCCGGTGAGTTCTTCGAGGTGACGGCCGTGACCCGCAACAGCCTGCGGACCGGCCCCCAGTACGGGCAGACGTGGCGAGACGTGATCGGCCAGGCGGCCACGGTGAACTGGGTGCCGCCGAGAACTAAAGGGGTGACGGCCTTCCCGGTGGAGGGCTGGTCGTTCCCCGACAGGAACGTGGGCTCGTCGGCACCGCCGAACCCGGTCCCGGCCAGCCCCCCGTCGGGGCCCCCGGTCGCGCCGCCGCCGGGGACGCCGTTCCTGCCGGGGGCCGGCGGAGGGAGCCCGCAGATGATCACCTACACCCAGACCGCGCCGTCGGCGCTGTGGACGGTGGCCCACGCCCTGGGCCACGACCCGGAGGTGACGGTGGTGGTCGACGGCCAGGCGGTCAGCGCCGACGTCTCGTACCCGAGCCCGGGCCTGGTGCTGATCGCTTTCGGCTCCCCCCAGTCGGGCGTGGCGGTGCTGGTCTGATGGCGCTGATACCGATCCCCGAGGACCTGGCCCGCGCGGTGGCCTACAAGGCGGTCCAGTACGCCCGGCAGGACATGACCGGCAAGGGCTGGAGGTCGGCCCGCACCTTGGAGCCGATGGCGAAAACGGGGCAGGTCGGGATCCGGACCGAGACCCGGTACCTGCTGTACCAGGAGTCAGGGACCAAACCTTTCCTGATGAAGTGGGTCGAGGGCCGGACGCTGCCGATGGGCTGCAAGCAGGGCGACGGGCCCCACTACCGGCGCGCCGGTCAGGGGGTGGTCGGGACCCCCGGCTACGTCGACATCCCCCACCGGGGCAGGGTGTGGCGGGCCCAGAGGTGGCGTCACCCCGGTTTGAAGCCGACGAACATCATGCACGACGCGATCCGGCGGGCGCTCCAGGACTCGCGCAAGGACATCGAGAACGAAATCAAACGGGCGATCAGGGGTGAGCTGTGAGGATACAGACGCAACGGGACAGTTTCGCGAGGTCAATCTTGGCCTCGGGGCTCCAGTTCAACTGGGAGGACGACCGCGATGGTCGCGGGGCCGAAGCCTACAGCGAGCTCGGGGACTTCCTCCAGACCAATCTGGAGCACCAGAAAGACCCCCCCGGCCCCGACGGCTGGTCCCGCGTGCGGCACGACCTGCCGCCCATCGGCTGGGGATACGGCGTCTGGACCAATGAGCCGTTTGAGGACGAGGACGGGCAGTCGGGCAACCACCGCGACTACGGCAACGGAGACGGGGACCTCCTGTGGCAGGGGGACAACGGCAAGACCATTTACCCCACCCATGATGAGGCGAAGGCGGCCGCCGAGGCCCATTTCCACGGGCTGAACCACCGCAGCCGCTCCCGAGGCGGCGGCGACTCCGGCGTTGACTACGAGTCGCTGATGGGCCCGGGGCAGGAACTGAACGACGACTACGGCGACATCTTCGGGGAGAGGTCGTGACCCGCTGCGTCCAGTCCCAGCGGGACACGTTTCCCATCAGAATCGCGGGCCCCGGACCGGTCGACTGGCGGCGCGGCCTCGTGCTGCCGGACACCGCCGACCACATGGACTACTACAACGAGGGGCAGGAGCGCGGCCTGTACGGCGGGTCGCCCCCGTGGAAGCCAAAGGACCTGTCCACCGCCATCGTCTACCACGGCGAGCGTCCGCACGCCCTGCAGGTCAACCACGAGAAGACCATCGTCGGCGAGCCCTACCTGTGGTCCATCCACGCCTACCACGGCCCCGGCGGCGCGGATCCCGCCACCTCCCACGGGTGGGAGCACCTCGACCCGGGCGACCGGGACTTGGAGTGCGGCATGTGCGGTGCCGAGCCGGGCAAGCAGTGCGACCCCGACTGCTGGGACCAGATCTCCCACACCGGCGGCCCCCTCGGGACGACCCTCGAGGACGAGAGGTTCCAAGACGGCAGCCGGGGCGAGCTGTGGGGCTATCAGCCCGACCGGGAGAGCGCCCAGCGTGCCGCTGAGACCGCCTGGGGAAGGCACACGCAGCGGCAGGGCAGCGGCCTGGGCGAAATGGACATCAACCAGATCATGCGGGACGAGGGGTTCCGGTGAGAGTCCAGACGCAGCGCGACACGTTCGCCTTCAGAATCGCCGCCGAGGACGTCGTCCTCCCGCCCGACGAGCCGCACGACGACTGGCGGCCCCGCTGGCCCGGCACGAACACGGGTACCGAAAAGTGGCACCCACCCTTCGGTGAAACCCACGTCAAGTATCATATCTACCGGGGTGGGGGAGGCAGGAACCCCGTCGTCTGGGGTGTCAACCACCACGGTCTCCACCAAGGCATGGAAACCATTGAACCGCCGAGCGGCGACTACGGCAGCATCACCTCGCCGAGGTACTCGCTCAGCGACGAGCCCGAGCAGTTGGGCCGGTTCAAGACCCCGGAGAAGGCCAAGGCGGCCGCCGAGCAGCACTACGCCGAGAACTACGGCCGACCCCAAAAGTCGGTCGGCGACTACGACATCAACCAGTTGATGCGGGACCAGGGGTTCTCGTGACCGGGCCCCTGACGCCGCCCGGCGAGCCCGGGGCACCGGTGTCCAACTCGGATGCGTTCCCGGTCGAGCTCCCCGAGACCTTCGGCCCCGACCACCCCGAGTTCGGGCCGTCGGTGTTCATGGCCGACTACGACTTCCCCCCCGGCGGGTCGGTCCAGATCCCTCCCCTGCCCCGCTCCGACGGGGGCCTGATCCAGTCGGTCAAGACGGCCACCGTCCAGGCGCTGCGCGACGCCCTCCAAGGCTCGATGTCGTTCGACAAGACCCAGAAGGTCCAGATCGCCCTCGACTACCCGCTCAAGCAGGTCGAGTACCCGTCGGTGTTCGTCGAGTTCTCGGTCACCAAGATCAACCGGTCGGGCCTGGGCCACGAGGTCCAGGTCAAGAACCCCGAGACCGGGGAGTGGTCGTTCATCCAGGACTGGACCTTCCAAGGCCGGATCACGATGACGATCCTGGCCCTCAAGAGCCTCGACCGGGACCGGCTGTCCGACTCGCTGATCTCGGTCCTGGCCTTCGCCCGGACCCCGCAGCTCCTGCTGACCAGGCCCCAGGCCGACACCCAGCAGTACCGGAGCCTGATCACCGCCCTCGACCAGAACCCGTACGTGGCGATGACCCTGCAGTTGGACACCCTCCTGCCCGGCGGCCAGCAGGCCAGCCAAGGCACCCCCTTCTCCGACGACCTGCTCACCTACCAGGACTCGTGGAGCGTCGACATGGTCGGCCAGTTCAACCTCTCGTACAACAACGACGGCCTGTACACCCTGGCCGAGATCCGGTCGGGGGTCACGGTCTCCGAGACCGGGCAGGATTACACCCCCCAGGCGTGGCTGGGGAACTCCCCGGTCATACCCGCAGGGTACGCGCCCTTTGACATGACTGGGCAAACGAACGGGGTGAACGTCGACTACCCGGTGATGTGAACCGGCACCGGTCTGCCCCTCTAAAGAGTGAAGACATTTACTGACCGTTAGGGGTTTCTGCCGATGAGCACTCCGTCGCAGGCTGTCGACTTCTCCAGGTACCTGCCGCCCGGGGTCTACACCAACCCCACTGAGACGACCGTCCTGGCGATCAACAACGCGATCCCCACGGCCGTCGCCTTGGTCGGCCTGTCGATCGGGTCGAACAAGTTCGTGCAGAGCATCGTCATCAACCCCGACACCAGCACCTCGGTCCCGGCGATCAACGCCACCCTGGCCCAGTTGGGCATCGACCAGGCCACGATCGTGGTGTCCAACCCCAGCACCGGCCAGGTGTACACCCTGAACACCGACTACACGGTCGTGTCGGTCAACGGAACCGCGAGCGGCACCGCCGCCTCGGCGTACGCGATCTCCCGCGTCATCTCGGGGCACATCAACGTCGGCCAGGTCGTCCAGATCTCGTACACCTACACCGACGCCAGCTACTACCAGCCGCAGGTCTTCTACACCTACAACGACGTGGTCACCATGTACGGTGCCCCGTTCGCGTCGGTCCCGACGACCACCAACCCGAACGGCTTCGTCGTCCAGTCGGAGCTGACCTTGGGCGCGAAGTTCGCCTTCTTGAACGGTGCCAGCCAGGTGATGACGGTCGCGGTGAATCCGGCCAACCCGAGCGCCCCCAACTACGGCGACTACTACAACGCCCTCCAGCTCCTCAACGACCAGGCCCTGGTGTCGGTCGTGGTGCCGTGCAGCGGATCGTACCTGGGCCCCCTGAACCAGGCGGTCCAGGAGCACGTCGACCAGCAGTCGGCGAGCCGTTTCGAGCGGCGGGCGATCCTCGGCATGGACGGCACGGCCGGGAACACGGTGTCGAGCACGCAGCGGATCCAGTACGCCTCCGACCTGTACGACGAGCGGATCGCACTCGTCTCGCCGACCAGCTTCTCGTACTACTCTCCGGAGCTGAGCCAGACCATCAACCTGGGGGGACAGTACATCGCGTGCGCCCTGGCCGGTATGGCGGTCAGCATGAGCGCCGCCCAACCCCTGACCCACAAGGCGATCACCGGTTTCGCCGGGATCAACGACAGCGTGAACGACAGCCAGAAGAGCTTCGAGTCGCAGAACGGGCTGATGGTCATCGAGATGGCACCCCCGAACGGGGGCCGGATGTGGGTCCGCCACGGGGTGACCACCAACAACGCCGACCTCTTCCACCGGGAGTGGAACATCGTCGGCCAGCAGGACTCGATGGTGTACACGCTGCGGGCCTACCTGCAGAACTCGAACCTCATCGGCCAGCCGATCTACGACTACACGATGATCAATGTGAAGGCCGCCGCCGAGGCCGGCCTCCAGTCGCTGCTCGTGAACGGCCTGATCGCGGGCTATAACTCCCTGACCGTACGCCAACTGATCACCAACCCCGACGTGCTGGAAATCTCGTACAACTGGAAGCCCTCGATGCCGTTGAACTACATCGTGTTGACCTTCGGGATCGACCTGAGCACCGGGACCGTAACCTCAACCGGGGCGTCTCCGAATGCGTCGGACTTCACGACCACCCAGAACACGCAGAGCGGCTTGATGAGTTCGGCCGCTGGCCCGTCGAGCTCGGCGGTCAACGACTTCGGCGGCGCGTCAAACACGCTCCAGAGCGACTAGTAGGGTAGGGGACAGAGTATGGTCGCGTCAGTAACCAGGATCGGTGGTTCCGGGTTCACCACCATGATGTGGAACGGCCAGCGCCTGGCCTACCTCCAGGTCATGCAGGACACGCCCCCGGCCCCGGTGGCGACCGCCCAGGCGGTGCAGCCGATCGACGAGTCGGTGCCGCTGGAGATCGTGACCGCGCTCGCGGTCGGGTGCGGCACCCTGCGTTGCACGTTCTACGAGCTGTGGAACGAGCCGGTCTGGTCAATGCTGCCCGGCCTGCAGGGGACGGCGAACCTGCTTCAGGTGCTGCAGGCCCAGATCAACCTGGGGACGGTGACGATGCAGAAGGTCATCAAGTCGCCGACCGGCTTCATGCGCTCGAGGGTGTACCACAACGTGGTGATCACCGACATCGACGAGGGCGAGAACATCAACATCGGGACGATGACCCTGCCCAAGACCCTGACCATGCAGTACTGCTACACGACGCCCGTTTAACCACAAAAAAGGGACGAATGAGATGACGAACTTCTTGGATTGGGTCGCCACGGCACGCAAGGCGGCCGTCGCTGCGGTCGGCGTCGCGGTAACCCTGTTGACCGCCTACAACCAGATTCCATTCCTGCCCGACCAGCCCCTGGTGTCGACCCTGCTGGGCGTGCTGACCGTGGTCGCCACCTGGCTGGTCCCGAACAAGCCCGCCGCCTGACATGCAGATCACCCCGCAGTCTCAGCAGTACGGGCTGCCGAACCGGGAGGCCCGAGGGGTGCCCCCCGTGTCGGAGGTGGCTGGCCTGTTGGGCGGTGCCCGGATCCCGACCGGCACTATGAAAAGGACCGAAGACACCGAATATCGGTGAGTTTGCTGGTCCGAAACGCTCGGGGATAAACTCCTGGTGCCTGTGAAAGACCGGGCATTCACCCAGGTAAAGAGTAGAGGCGTTCGCCTTTTCCTTTTTGAGGAGTTCCCCGCATGGCAGCCACCGGATTCACCGAGCAGACCGGACTCACCGACGACCCCACGTCGTCGTTCATCCCCCCGCAGGAGATCACGGTCCCCCAGACCCGGCGACTGGTCGGCGGGGACGACACCGAAACCGTGTGGGAGCCCGACGACGAGGAGCAGGAAGCCTTCGCGACCCTGTTGAACTGCGGGAAGAGGGCCAAGACGATCTCAGTCATGGGCCACAGCGTCGGCATCGAGTCTTTGAACGTCGACGACGACCTCCGCGTCGGGGTGTTCACCAAGGACTACCTGGGGACCGAGGCCTACGCCAGAGCCGTCCAGTTGGCCACGTGCGCCGCCGGAATCAAGACCATAGACGGTCGCCCCATCTACACCCCCTGGTCGTCCGACGAGTCCCCTGAGTCGGTTTTCGAGGCCAAGCTGAACGTCCTGCGGAAGGCCCACGCCTCGGTGATCATGGAGGCCTACCCGCACATCCTGAACCTGGACAAAGAGTTCGCGGAGTTGGCGATCAAATTGGGAAAATTGACCGGCTAGACCCCAGGTCGGAAGCCCTGGTCCGTCTAGCCTACGAGCGGGGACACCTCACCAGCAGGTCGGTGAACAAGGTCCAGCACTGGGCCCAGTCGTACGCCTTCTGGATGCGCCGCCGCGACGAGTTGGAGGACAGGGACAAGATGCTGGAGTCGCTGACCCTGTACCTGGCACCCGAGAACTGGATGAAGTTCTTCAAGGACAAGGTGCTGGGCCAGTGGTCCGACCCCGAGGGTGCCCCGGTCACCGACGTCGCCGAGATGGACCAGTACTTCGCCGAGCAGGAGCGCAAGTGGAAGGACGACCGCAGGCTCCAGCAGGTCCTGAACGGCACCCACACCGTGTCGGGTGCGAGCGCGGTCGGCCAGGAGTGGGGTCCGTGGCAGTGAGGGGGTGTGGTAGGTGACCGGGCCGGGCTTCACCCAAGGCGACGACTACGTCGCCGCCAGGGTCTCGATCGACGTCCCCACCGAGGGCATCCAGTCGCTGAAGGAGATGTCGACCGGCATCAACAACTTCCGGGCCTCGGTCGAGGCCGCCGCGAAGAGCAGCACCACGTTCGTCGGCTACATCCAGCAGATGGTGCAGGCCGGGAACATGGCCACCGAGGCCTACCGGAACCTGGCCGCCCAACTGGAGCGCAACGCCGACCTGCAGCAGAGGGCGATGGGCGGCGTCGGGGGGGGCAGCTCGGCCCAAGCGCTGCCCCTGTCCCGGTCGGCCCCCCAAGGCTATGTGGACGCCTTCGCCGGGATGGGTGCCGGGATGGGGTCGGGCCGGGCACCGGCACCGAACACGGCCGACCAAATCCAGCAGCAGGACCCGTACAAGTACGTGAACGCCCAGACGGGCAGGAACCGGATCCAGCCGGGCGACATCCCAGTGACGGGCAGCGGGGCCCCGGCCGACATGCAGGCGTCGGCTGCCCGGGTCGAGGCCCGGGACAAGATCCAGGCCCAGCAGGCGATGAATACCGCCAGCGGCGGGGGTGCCGGTCAGGGGATCACGAGCGGCTTCGGGGCCGGCGGGCTGCTGAACAACATCGCGAACGAGATGAACGTCGGCGGCGGCTCGGGGCTGAGCGCCATGAGCATGGGCAACAAGGTCCTGGGCGCGGTGGGCAACATGATGCGCCCCAACTCGCAGGCGGCCCCGAACAGCTCCGGGCCGGCCCAGCAGGGCCTCCCGGGCCTGCCCGGGGGATCGCTCATGGCCGGTCTCGGCGGCGGACTGTTGAGGAAGCTGGGCGGCATCACCGGCCCGGTGGGCCTGGGACTGGCCGGTCTGGGTTTCCTCGAGAAGGGCGGCTCGATCTACCAGAACTACAAGAACCTGGGGTCGATCAACGGCGGCGGTGCCGCCGAGGGCATGGAGACCGAGGTCGGGATCCGGTCGCTGGCCCTGAACCCGTTCATCTCGACCGAGCAGTCGCGCCAGGTCATCATGGCCGGCCTGTCGGAGGGGTACAAGGGCAAGCAGTTCGACACGGTCACCCAGTTCATGGCCCAGAACCTGAAGGACATGAACATCCAGGTCAGCGACACGGTCTCGATGTTGAGGAAGAACGTCGCCGAGGGCGGCCAGTCGGTCATGGGCCTGGCGGCGTCGCTCGGCACGCTCAAGGAGATGTCCAAGACCGGCTACCTGAGCCAGCCCGACCTGGACCGGATGTTCACCCAGGGCACGAGTCAGTTGATCTCGGGCGGTGCCGGGGGCCCGGAGGCGTCGGAGGCGATGCTCGACGCCCTCGGGGGGTTCAAGGACAACAAGGCGCTGGCCGGTCAGTGGGGGAACATGGTGGGCAGCGCCGGTTCGACCGCCGCCTCGTCGGCCCTGCTGGAGACCTACAGCGGTGTCCGGGTCCCGGGCCTGAACCCCCAGATGCTGTTGCCGTACATGCAGTCGAAGGGCATGAACGCCAACGACGTGAGCGGCCAGGCGATGGAGAACCTGGTGAGGAAGCTCTTCCGGGGATACCCGGCCGACCGTGGCGACCCCCGGTTCCTGAACCGGGTCGCGGTGTTCATGAACATCTCGCAGCGGATGTTCCCGGGCCAGCAGATGGACACCGAGCAGTCGATCCAGTTCGTGCTCCAGGTGATGGGCGGGCAGAACCCGGCGAAGCAGGGCAAGGAGGAGCGCCAGAAGATCGTCGGCGAGGTCAACCCGGAGATGGGCGCGGTCGCTGATGTAGGCCAGGGGTTGGGGGCCGTCGGCGACGGAGTCTGGGACATGGTCAAAGCGGGGGCCGACGTGCTCCACGGCGACTTCGACGCGGCCGGGAGGGCGTGGGACCACGGGAACAAGGTCATAGACCAGGCCCACTACAACATCAACGCCGAGGCCCAGAACCCGATCATCAGCCAGATCGTCGGCCAGTACGGTGCCGACCAGGTCGAGGTCAACCAGGGCGGACAGTGGGCGGCCCTGTCGGGAAACCGAGAGCAGGTCCAGGCCCTGGCCAGCGGCCAGGCCAAGTGGCGGAAGAAGGGTGACGACGGCCCGGGCATCACACTGGCCCAGACCTCGGCGAACTCGGACCAGGCCTTCCGGACCGGGGGGCAGACCCACGTCAACTTCTCCCCCGCCTCGGTGAGGATCTCGATCGACAAGCAGGGCAACGCCTCGGCGTCGCCGAACCCGGTGCCGCTGACCCCGAACCAGCAGCAGGCGAACGCCGGTGTCGGCGGGGCGAGCGTGAACAACGAGCCGGTCGGCTACGGGCCGAACACGTCGACCGGGGCCCACTGATGACCAGCCCCACCCCGTCGCCGATCCCGCAGGTCGCCGCGCCGAGCCTCAACGTGCCCCCGACCCAGCTCCAAGCGGCCCGCGGGATATGCACCCTGAGCCACCCGGCGGTCGGTGCCCCGCTCCAGTTCCGCACCAACCCGAACTCGATCACCTGGAACTACGAGATGAAGACGTTCGTCACGGAAACCTACGGGGGCCGGGTCATCCAGATCCTGGGCATCAAGATGGACAACCTGAAGGTCACCATCGACTGCGGTCAGGGCGGCTGGAACTACGCCATGTACGTCGTCCAGTGGGTGCGCGACCTGATGGTGCAGCAGCGCAACGGGCTGGCGGCGACGTTCACCTACACGACCCGCAACTGGCGTCTCAAGGTGTTCGCCGACAGCCTCCCCTACCACGACGCGGTCGGGGAGACGGTCCGTGAGCTGGAGTTGAGCTTCCGCATCCAAGAGGACATCTCGGGCGTCCAGACGTCGGCCTCACTGGACCAGGCGTTCAAGGCGATCTCCGACGGCATCGGGTTCGTGACGTCCGGTTTCAACAACTTCGACTTCGCCGGGGTGAACATCCCGAACAACGAGTACGGCGGGTCGTCGGGGTTCCAGTCGACACTGAACCCCGTGGCACCGACCGTCCAGACCGCCCCACCGGTCCCCGGGATTCCCGGGGCGGGAAACATCATCGGCTCAATCGCCAGCTACATAGGCGGGTAGGGGGTATCGTCCTGTGGCCATGCGCTACACGTCGAACGTCAAGATGTCGTCGCCGATCACGGTCGCCGCACGGCCCGACACCGACCTGAACGGCTTCATGTTCAGCAAGACCGTAGGCTTCCTGTTCCCGGCGACGGCGGCGTCGGCCAGTGGCGAGCCGCCGGCCGCGCCCCCTCCGGCGGGCGGCAGCATCGGTGCGCTCGGGAAGTCGAGGCAGCAGTGAGCCAGCTCCGGGTCAGCGGGGTGGGGCAGCCCGACTTCTACCTGAACGTCGTCAGCTTCAACTCCCCGATCTCAGGCGAGATACGTGGCGTCCAGACCAAGACCCAGGCGCAGTACTTCCCGATCAAGGCCTTCCAGCCCGACCTGGTGTGCAGCGTCGTGTTCCCCAGCGAGGCGGTGTGGGAGCAGTGGCAAGACTGGGCGAGGACCAACATGGTCAACTCGCAGAGCTCGAACTCAACCGGGCTGCCCGGCGTGACCCTGAACTGGCCGGAGCGCAACATCAACAACTGGACCGGGATCATCCCGGTAACGAAGGCCGGGGGGATGAGGTGGAACTACGCGCCCCGAACCCAGGTCGAGTTCCAGCTCGTGGTGTCCCTGGTCAGCAACCTGCAGGTGTTCCAGAGCTTCGCCAGCGGCTGGCAGGGGCTGTTCCAGAGCACGTCGGTCGGCAGCAACGTCGACACCCTGTTCACGCTGGCCGAGGACTTCATCGGCGGGGCGGTCACCCAGGGCAACGCCGCCCTCTACGGTGCCGTGCAGAGCACCTTGGGGAGCAACCTCCTGTCGGGCGGCACGGCGTCGGTCATCCCCGGCATCACCCAGGCCCTCACCGGGGGTATCGCGTTTTGACCGCGCCCAACACCCCGTCGGCGTCGGCCCCGGGGACCACGACCACCGGCGGCGCGATCGGTGGGGTCCCGGCCAACGCCAGCGCCGGTACCCAGACGGCGATCGGGAACCACAGCCAGAACGCGACCTTCCCGACCCTGAACCCTCCCCCGATGGGAACGGCGGTCTACGCCCCGGACGTCACCATCCTGATACGGCACAACGGCATCCAGTACGACGTGTCAAAAGACATCGTGCGGGGCCAGGTCCTGAAGAGGGAGAACTCGGCGTCGTCGCTCTTCTTCACATTGGCCAACCAGAGCCTCCGCTACAACGGCCTGTTCTCCCGGATGGACACGGTGGTCCTGTACCTGACCCGGGTCTCGAAGATACAGGTGTTCAGCGGCTACCTGGACACGGTGCCGTTCCTGCAGGCCTACCCGGGGACCGTGGACTTCGTGGCGACATGCACCTTGAAGCGGCTGATGCACACCTGGTGGAACCCCTCGCTGCCCGACAGCCAGGCCTACTTCGATCAGATAGGCCAGGAGACCGACACAGGCGACGGGAGCTTCACCGACAGCGGTATCGGCAATGTCCTGCGGAACATCATGCGCGACGTCGGGAAGTGGACACCCGACACGGTCCACATCCAAGACGTGCCGCAGCAATTCATCTCCTCGTGCAACCAGTACCTGGTGGCGAACCAGATCCCCGAGAAGAACCAGGCCTTGGGCCAGGCCTTCACGGGCACGATCCTCGGCGACGACACCTCGCCCGGGCCGATGGCGGCGGTCGGCTACCAGCCCGGCGACCCGCTGGGGACCGGCGCGACCGCCGCGAACGCCAACACCCAGTTCTACATCTCGCAGATCGTGAAGGCCGTCGACGACCGGGGCATGGGGCCGATCGCCGCCAATGCGGCGAACGCGCAGAACCTGCAGGGGGTGGGGAGCGTCCTGGAGTCGGCCGGTGCAGCCGGGCAGACGAGTTTCGGGGGCCAGGCGATGGCCACCGATGTGAAGCAGGCCGGTCAGCAAGTCGCCCAGTACGCGGCCAACCAGATGGCCCAGAACAGCAGCAGCGACGCGGCCATCCTGGCCTTGGCGTGTGCGATGGTCGAGTCGGGCGGCGGCACCCCGAACCTGTTGATGTACGCCAACCCGGCCGACCCGCCGTCGATGAGCTTCTGGCACGACGCGGTGGGCCACGACGGGAGCAGCGTCGGCCTGTTCCAGCAGCAGGCCACCGGCCAGTGGGGGACGACCGCCCAGCGGATGAACCCCTACTCGTCGGCCTCGATGTTCCTCGACGCGCTCCAATCAAAGACGGGGTGGCGCAACATGGACCCGGGCCAGGCGATCTGGCAGGTCCAGCAGAGCGTGTCGTCGAGCATCCCGAAGTACTCGGCGGCGGCCACGGTCGCGGCACCGCTCATCCAGGCCTACCGGCAGGCCCAGCAGAGCGCCAAGAACACCGCCAACTCGGCGTTCGGTGCCGTGGGCGCGGGCGGCCTGGGCAACATGGCGACCGGCGGTGCCAACGCGGTGGCGAGCACCGCCGGGAACGCGGTGGGCGCGGCCGCCAACTCGGCGCTGTCGGGTGCCGCCGTGTCGGCTGTCCGTCCCGGCAAGCCCGCCCAGGACTCGGAGTGCGCGATCAACGCCGCCTACTCGATGTACCTGACCCCGTACCTGGAGACCCCCGAGGGGATGGACTGCTCCCACCTGGTCCAGTTGTCGTTCCTCGCCGGTACCGGGATCGACGTCACCCGCAGCACCAACACCCAGAGGTCCGCGATCCCCTCAATCCCACCCGCGTCGGCCCAGCGGGGCGACGTCCTCCAGACAAACAACGGCGGCCACACCGGGATCTACCTGGGCGGGGGAATGTGGATCAACACCGGCGGCCCGACCGGTCGACCGGGAAAGGTCGAGCCGATCAACCCGGCCCAGTGCTACTGGGCGGGAAGGGTCTGCCCCAACGGCGGGGTAGACCCCACGGCACCGTTCACCCCGGTCGCCATCTCAGCGGCCGGGATCCCGACGCCGCCGCCCGGCACCGGGGTCCCCCCCGGCACCGGAAACGGCTCCCCGTCGAGCCAAGAGCCGATCGCCCGGAACCTGTTCTCCTACATCTTCGAGCCCGACGCCTACGCCGCCGCGAGCGCCCTGTACTTCTCGGGGGAGAAGGCCTACATCGACTCCCAGCCCCTGATCCAGATCGTCAAGTCGCTGTGCATGGCCAGCCTGCGGAACTTCCAGTCGGGCCCGGACGGCAGCTTCTGCGCCTACTACCCCGACCCGTTCGGGGTCGACGGCAAGCCCGCGATCTTCAACCTCGAGGACATCGAGCTGACCGACGCCTCGATCATCCTGTCGGACAACGACCTGACGACCCACGTCTACATCGAGGGCGACTACACGATGATCGGCCAGGCCGACCAGGCGGTCGGCTGGATCACCACGTCCGGCGTCGCGACCGTGGAGAACCCCTTCCTGTTCCAGAGGCTGAAGGCGTTCGCGGTCGGAGACGTCGACAACAACCTGACCGCACAGCAGTTGATGCAGCGTTTCGGTGTCCGGCCCTACAAGGACTCATACCCGGTCGCCGGGAACCCGGCGCTGGAGTTCCTGCTGGCGGTTCAGATTTTCACCGGCAAGTGGGCGGGCCAGTACAGCACCACCATCGGGGTCACGTTCCTGCCGGAGCTGCTGCCCGGGAGCCGAATCAACCTCGTCGGCCACAACCTTTCGGTCTACGTCAGCGAGGTGGTCCACGAGTTCGACTGGGAGCGGGGCTTTCGGACGTCGGCCACCGTGTCGGCGGCCACCAACCCGAAGGCCAGTTCAAACTTCTACAGCTCGTTCAACCAGGCGATGAACAACGTCTCAACCACGCCGGGCAACTCCACGTCAAACAACGGCCAGCCGGTCACCGGGTCAACGGGTAGCTGATGGCCTACACCAACACCCCGCCCACCTCCCAGGTCACCCGGCAGGTGGCGATCACGTCGGTCGACGCGGTCAACCAAGGTGCCCACGGGGTCAGCAACGTCGGGACCCTTCTCTATGTCGACACCTCGTACTACGTGGGGGCGGTGAGCGTCACCCCGTCGGTCGGAGACCAGTGGGTCGTCAAGCTGATCAACGGCCAGTGGAGGCTCGACCACCGGATCCCGTTCAACGACCCCAACCAGGCGGCGGTGATCCCGACCCAAGGCCAGCACATCGTGGGCTCGGGCCAGGGCCCGATCGAGTTGCAGGGAACCCAGATCAACGTCGCCGGGCCGCTGTCGGTCGCCTCGTACAGCAGCAGCGCCCTGCCCCCCGCCTCGACGGTCCCCGCCGGGACCCACGTCTACGACACCACCCTAGGGAAGCCGGTGTGGAGCAACGGCACCAACTGGACCGACTCCGGTGGCAATGTCACGATCGCTCAGGTGACCGCTTCCCTCCTCGGCTCCGGGTCGGCTAAAGCGGTCGACGCCCCGAGGGAGGTTTCCCGCCTGTCGGGGTCGGGCAGGCTCCAGGCAAGAGTTGGCTACCGGGCCCTCCTCACCGGCCACGGGACGCTCGGGGCGACCGGATACCCCGACTTCATCCGCAGCGCGGCCCTCATCTCGCATGGAATGCTTTCGGCAAACAACTCCGCCAGGGTGTTCATCGGCGCGGCCATTTCCGGCCACGGGGCACCCTCGCTGACCGTCGTCCCGGCTCTGACAACCTACTCGACAGCGGGCACGTTCTCTTACCACCCGCCGACTTGGGCGACCCAGGTCGACGTGATCACCTTGGGCGGCGGGGGCGGAGCATGGTTCTATTCACCCTACAGTTACGAGTATTCTGGAGCGCCGGGGGCGTGGTCCGCCGCCACCTTCAGCACCTCGTTGATCACCGGACCCCTGGTCGTCACGGTCGGCACCGGAGGCTCGGCAGGAACCGGCGCGGCGGGGGCCTCCAGTGGATCGCCCAGCAGTGTTCAAGTGCCGGGGGCCGGTTCGGGGGGCGGCACCTACACCGTTTCCGGAGCCGGTGGGGCCGGTGGCACCGTCACCGGAAAGACATACACCGGCGTGCCGGGAGCGGTTGGGGGCAGCCCGGGCAACGAGACCTTCGACGGGCACACCTACACCGGAGGAGCGTCATCGACAGGACCTGGAAATGCCCCGGGAGGGGGTGGCGGCATCACGACCATAAACTTATCGAGTTTCGTCCCGTACAACGGGGCTCAGGGCGCTGTCTTTATTTTGGCCTACCGCTAGGTCAATCCACCAATATCGATACCGACCCTCGGGGCGTTAATAAGGGGAAAGGAAAACATGACCTACTCGTTGGCCATTCAGAACGGTGACCTGGCCGTACAGGGGTCGCAGTGCCGGGTCGTGTCGGGCCAGGCCAAGCTCCAACAGGACCTGACCCTGTGGATGCTGGAGAGGTACGGGTCGAACCGGATGCACCCGACGTTCGGGTCCCAACTCCAGAGCTACATCGGCGGCATCGTATCCCCCGCCACCAAGGCCAACGCCTATAACGAGATCGTTCGCGTATTAAACAATTACCAGGCCATGATCTACCAGATGTTCAAATCCAACCCCAGCGTATTCTCCGTGGCTGAATTGCCTTATTCGATTGACTCCATTAACGTGGCAGTCACCTACGACACGGTCTACGCCACCATCCAGGTCAGCAACCCCGCTACCACCGCCACCCTGACCGTTTCCCCGACCAGTCTGTAACCCCTTGGAGTAGGTGAGTCCCACGACCACGCCAGACCAGATATCGGCCAGCATTTTGGCCACCTTGGCGCAGACCGCGCCGCAACTGTCGTGTGCTATCGGAACCCCGGAGCGGCAGATCATCGACGCCTGCGCCGCCCAGATCTCGGCCGCATACATCGGCCAGTACCTGACCGGCGGCATGATGGACATCAACACCAAGTCGGGCCTGGAGTTGGACCAGTTCGTCGGCATCTTCGGGTTCGGCCGCCTCCAGGGGACGCCGGCCACCGGGACCGTCACGATGACCCTGTCAAGCGTGGCGACCCAGGCGACCGCCGTTCCCCTGAACACCCAGTTCTTCACCACCCCGGGGCTGGGTGGGTTGTCGACTACCGTGTACTACACGTCCACGCAGGCGGTGACGATTCCGGCCGGTTCGTACCAGGTGTCGATTCCGGTTAGTTGCACGACCGTCGGCACGGCCGGGAACGTGCCCCCGGACTCTATCACCAGCCAGTCGGCGGCGATCGGCTCGTCGGTGGTGACCAACACGGCCGCGATGACCGGCGGGACGAACGTCGAGACCGACTCCCAGCTCCGGCAGAGGTTCATGGACACCCTGCTCCGGAACATATCGGGCACCGAGGACTGGTACATCAACACCGCCCTCCAGAACAACAACGTGGCCCGGGCGACCGTGTACGGCCCGGTCAGCCTGTACGCCACCCAGGTCTCGGTTCCGGCACCGTCCTCGCCCCTGACGCTCGGACTGTCCCAGAACATCAACTACGTGTGGCCGTCCGGGGCCTCGTGCTTCACCGGGATCGGGACCGACACCGAGACCTTCTACTCGCCGGTCGACGACTACAACCTGTCCAACGGGTACGGGGCACCGAGTTTCACGGTTCTGCCGACGGGGGCCTTGGCGTCAATGCAGGGCGACGTCGTCGACTTGGAGTTCCAGTACACCACCAAGTGCAGCCGCAACGACCCAGCGCCGGTCATCGGCCAGCCGGTCACCAACAAGGTCGACGTCTTCATTGACGGGTCGACCCCGTTCGTGGTGACCGAGACGTGCGCCTACAGCCCCTCAGTCGTGTTCACCAGCAACCCGGCCGATTCGTACCACTACTTCGGGAACTTCAATCGGGTCACGCCCGGGGCACCCCAGCCGAACCCCACCCCCGGAAACGGCTTCACCCGGCTCGGGAGCGTGCCGATCCTGAACTTCCCGTCGTCGTTCGTGTCAGGCGGCACGGTCTACACCGAAGGCGTCAACTACTACGTCGTGAAGGACGGCACGTCGCGCCGGGGATCCCAGCAGGAGTGGTCGGGGATCGAGTGGTTCTATGAGCCACCCGCGACGAACCAGCAACTGGTCCTCAACTACACCTACAATCAAATCCCACAGATCCTGGACGCCGTCTACGGGTCGAGCAAGCAGATCTGCACCGACGTCCTCACCCACGTCGCCGACTACCAATACATCACCACCTGCCTGACCATCGAGTACGGCCGGAGCTACACGATATCCCTGGTCAACAACGCGATCGTGTCCCGGCTGCAGATCTTCTACCAGACCCTCGGCTTCGGGGCACCGGTGATCATCAGCCAACTGGAGGCCGCCGTCCAGCAGGTCCTGGGCGTCAACGAGGTCCACGTCACCACTGCCGCCGAGGCCGGTGCCGGGAGCTACGACTACGGGATCTGGGTCATGGACACCAGCGACGCGACCCCGAACTCCGACCTGCCCCCCACGACGACCGACTTCGTCCTCAACGACAACCAACTCGCCGTCTACCAGAACACCCTGACCCTGCAGGCACCGAACATCGGCGGGGGCGGCTCGTGACCAACCCGTCGTTCCCCTACATCGTGGGGAACAGCACCGCCTACCTGATGCAGGACTTCGACACCGGGGTGTACAACACGTCTTCCGGATCGCTGATCTACAAGATCGTCGACGCCCTGTGCGGGTCGACCGGTGCCGGTGCCCTGCTGAACCAGGCCTTCCTGAACCAGCTCCAAGGGAACCTGGCCACCACCTACGGCAGCGACCTGGACTACTTCTTCGGCAACATCGGCTTCCTGCCCCGCTCCCCCTCCGAGTCGTACCCGTACAACACCTCAACCGACCTGCTGAACAGCAGCCAGTGGGACGAGGTTCGGGTCAAGGACTCGTGGTACCGGGCACGGATCAAGGACTTCTGGAAGGCCTGCAACCTGGGCGGCACCAGCGAGTCGATCCGCATGATCTGCCAGGCGGCCGTGTCGTGCGACTGCAACGTGTACGAGGTCTACACCTACCTCGACGACGGGCTGACCGAGTACCTGGGCCGGGCCGGGTCGCGGAGCGAGGTCGTCGTCCAGCCCCTCAAGTCGTCGCTCACCCCGCAGGAGTTCAAGCTGCTGCGGGACATGCTGGCCCGGGTCATGCCGGTCGAGACGGTCGTCACGATCCGCACCGAGGGGCTGGCCGTCCTCGAGCCGGTGCACATCCACAGCGCGGCATCGAACTCGGTCTACTACCAAGTCGAGAAGATGGTGACCGCGACCCCGGTCCTGTCCCAACTCCCGCCGCCACAGGAACTTCCCATTGACCTGCTGCCCACCCAGCAGTGGCTGTTCGACGCCCAGAGCGACCCCACCCTCGCCCCGTACGCCAGCCTCAACATCACCGCCCAGTACGGCTACTACTACCTGGTCGGCGGCGGTGCCGGGAGCCCGATCGACTCGGTCACCTACGGCCGGCTCCAAACGGACGGGGTGACCGTCAAGTCGGAGCCGAACTACGCCTCGTTCACCGAGAGCGCCCAATTCACCGCGTGGACCCCGTGGGCGCTGGCCGACTCCCCCGACAACTACCCGGGCGGCAAGTACGGCCTGCACCCGGCCACCGCCCCCGCGCTCAACTCGGACGGCACCCCGTACAGCTTCCCGTGGCCCAGCCAGGCGGCCTACGTCGCCGCCCAGATCGTCGTCATCGAGTCGCTGGGCGGCAACGCCAACCAAGGGCAGTACCAGTTGCCGATCTCGGCCCCGAACCAGAACCAGATCGTGTGGCTGCCCGAGTACGCGGTCGCCTACTCCCCGCCCGGGAAGGACTCGACGGTCAGCGCCCAGCCGACCCTCAACCGCCAGGTCACCGAGTCGGGCACCCAGGGCTGGACGTCGACCTCCGGCTTCGTCCGGAGTTAGGCGGGACATGACCAGCGCACTCAACAAGCTCCTCGTCACGATCGGCAACGCGGCGGCCAGCGCCGCCTCAAACCTGCTGTACGACTTCAGCATCCCGCTGGGGATCGTGAACCTGATCAAGTCGGTCATCGGAGACAACCAAAGCGCCCTGAACACGCCCCAGGTCCAGCAGCAGAGGGGCCCGACCCAGTGGTTCTCACAGCCCGCCGCCTTCCAGCAGGGCAACCCTCCCCGGGTCACCGTGTTCGTCTGCGACGGGACCGCGAAGCTGCTCAACACGGCCAGCACCTCGCCCCACCCGGCACCCGACACCGGGGTCGTGGCGCAGCTCTGCTCCCTCTTGGACCCCACGGTCTACGACGTCCAGCAGGTCGTGTGGCCCATCTCGGGATTCCCGGTGTGGAGCGCCATCCAAGAGGGTGCCGAGGCGCTGACGTCGGCGATCCTCAACGGCAGCGGCCAGTTCGTCCTGGTCGGCTACTCGCAGGGGGCTGCGGTCTGCTCCCAGGTCCTGAACTCGCTGCAGGCCGGCGACCTCAAACCCCAGAACCCCCGACTCCTGGCCGGGACCATGTTCGGCAACCCATGTCGGCAGCAGGGGTCCGTGGCACCCGGCCAGAGGGACCCGGGCGGACACGGTATCCTGAGCAGCTACCTGGTCGCCGACACCCCGTCCTTTTGGTGGGAGTTCGCCAACGGGGGCGACGCCGCGACCTCCATCCGGGACGACGCGCTCGGCTCGGCGATCCAGTTGATGGCCAACTCGGTCTTCTCCGGCTACAACGGCGGCGACCTGGGCTCGTGGTTCGACAACATCTCAGCGGCCCTGGGCTCCCAGATCGGGAACACGTCCCTGGTTCCCGAGCTCTCGACCTTCCTGCAGATCATGGCCGGCCTGGAATCGGACGTGGCCCTGCTGCCCGGCCTGGAGTCCCACGCACAGTACGAGACCGAGCCCCCGTACGAGTCGGCCCAGAACCTGACGAGCGTCCAACTCGCCGCGAACTACCTGAACAGTGTCGGCGGGACGTGGCAGTCGGCCTACCAGTACACCAACCCCACCGAGGTGCTGCAGGTCAACTTCAAGCTGCCCCTCTCGATCGGGAACCTGGGCTTTCGGGTGCTGCGGGTGCCCTGCACGGTCACCGCTTGGTACCGGGACCGGAACAACAACTGGATCCAGTTGACCGACGGCAGCGACGTCCCGGTCTCAATAAGGGTCTCGTACTCGGCGAGCGGGAGCTGGTTCACCTACGACACGGCCATCTACCCGGTGGTGGCGACCGCCCTCCAGCTTCGTATCACCCGGAACTACGACCCCCAGGTCGGCAGCCAGCCGTTCGTGGTCGGCATCAAGGAGATGCTGATCCAACGGTACGTCTACAGCCTCAACGACACGGTCATGGCGATCCCCGACCAGCAGGACGCCCTGGGCAACGTCGTCACCTCGTACGTGAAGTCGTGGGGGCCGAACAACGCCTTGGACAGCGACCCGGGGACGTTCTGGAAGTCTTTCCCGTGCCCCGACCCGAACGGGGTGGTGGCCCTATACCTTGACACCCGGGACGTCGTTGGCAACCCCCAGATAATCGACACCCTCTACATCGACCCCACCTACACCGGCAACACCCTGAACCTGTACTACAGCAACGACGAATCTCAGGGCACGCTGATCATCAACCCGGTGAACCTGCCCCCCGACAGCCAGGTCAACGCCTTCTGGACCCTCGGCAAAGGTCTTTTCGACACCTCGAATGCAGAAACGGTCCCGATCCAGAACGTATACAGCGAGATGGTGTTCCCGGTGTCGTTGGGCCCACTTAACCAGAAGCCGGTGTGGGTCGGTATCGAGTGGACGCCCGACTTCAACCCCGACCCGACGATCGCCCAATACCTGGGCGGCCCGCCCCCCTACAACCCGGTCCTGTTCGGGGTCACCCCGATCACGGTCAACGTAGACGCCGTCCAATCGGTTGAGGTATCGGGATCGCCGACCGGGGGCACGTTCACCCTACAGACGGGCTTCGGCACAACACAACCGATCCCCTACGACGCCACGGCCGCCCAAGTTCAACAGTCGCTGTCCTCCCTGTCGTCGGTAGGCTTGAACAGCGTCTCGGTCTCGGGCCCGAAAGGGGGGCCCTGGACCGTGACCTTCCAAGGAGACCTAGCGGGGGCCGACATCCCGGCCATGGCCAACCCCGATCGGGGAAAGAACCTGACCGGCGGGCTCAACCCGTCAATCCTGATCTCCTCAATCGTCGCCGGGGGATCGGTCTCGGTCACCTCGGGCGGCGACACCCATTGGCCGACCCTGTACTACGACACCGGCGACCAATGCCTGACCTTGGAGTTCACGAACGGCACCGAGGCCAGCTCCTACCACCTGCCGCTGACCAGCCCCGCGTTCACCAAGGGCCGGCCGCTGCAGATCGTGGTCGGGTGGGACCCGGGCGTGGGAGCCGTGTTCATGTCGGCCACCCAGAGCAACCAACTGCTGCTCAACGAGCAGGCCTTCACGACAACGCCGCCACCGGCGGTCGTCACCCTCGACGGGGAGGCCGGGTACACCAACTTCCGGGGCCTGATGACCGCCCTCATCGTCAAGCTCGACTCATGGGACTCGGCCTACCAGTCGTTCCAACTCAGCCCTCAAATCTACTGCAACCCGAACCCGGTACAGCCCAACGCGAGCGGCGTCTACCCCTCGACCACGCTCGACAACGCGGTCCTGGCGTGCGACTGGACTTCCCAGTCGCTGCCGATCGGCGGGACCAGCGAGTCATGGTACGAGAACAAGGTCTGGACCCCCATCTACGAGAACTACGTCACCGAGAAGGGCAACCTCTTCCTGCCGCAGAAAATCTTGACGTCGTACCTGAAGATGGAGTTCTCGAACCTGACCCCTGAGCCGTACCCGGTGTACGACCAAGGGGTGCAGGTCACCTACGACTCGTTCCCGATCACCGTCACCCAGCAGTCAACGACCCCCGCCGAGGGGATCCTCGGCGTCGCCCAAGAGGCCGCCAGCACGCTGCTCACGATCGGCTCCGACCTGGTCAGCACCGTCACCAGCGGCAGCCTGAACTGGTTCAACCCGCAGACGATCCAGAACGCGATCAACGCCAACTTCGGCGTCACCCAACAGCCGGTGGTCGTGCAGACCGGCCCCGGCACGGTCGTCAACACCCTGCCGAACGTCTCCCAGTCCAACGTGTCGGCCAGCTACCGGACCGAGGCCTCGTCGCCGTCGATCTACTACCGGACCCTGCCGAGCGCCTCGTCGCTGGCCGGGCAGAACCTGGCGGTCATCTCGTCCGGGCCTCCCGGCCAGACCCTGCAGCCCGCGACGGGCGCGGTCTCGACCCAAGTGGCCCAAGCGTTCTCGCCGGTGACGACCACCAGCGCCAGCAACGTGACCGCCCAGATCGGCCAGGACTGGTGGCTGTTCCCGGGCCTGAACTTCAAGATGCCCGCTTCGGTCATGAACTTCATCACCGGTGCCGCCAACGACGTCCAAGGGACCCTCGGCGTCGTCCAGGGCACGGCCGGCTACATCGGCCAGCAGGCCCAAGCGATCGGCAACGCGGTCGGCACCATCCTGTACCGCCCCCCGTCGACCACGACCCGGGTCCGGTTCACCGGCGACGTGGTTCACCGCTACCAGCAGAACACGCTCACCATGACCGCCGCCGTCGCCTACTTCGCCGGGATGAACGGCGTCTCGGCCTACGTCACCGACTACATCTCAGGGAGCGACCCGCTGCAGTTCAAGTACGACCGGTACGACCCGGTGACCTTCACGTACGGAACCCGCAGCGACGGCTCGCCGACCCTGACCCAACTCCCGAGCGGGCCGGTCACCACCGCCGGGAGCCCCTACCCGGTTCCCAACCCCAAGTTCCTTTCCAACCTTGACTCATGGACCGCGACCGGCCCTTGGTCGTGGAGCCCGACCGGCGGCCTGGGCTACTCCAGCGGCCAGGCTTCGGCGCTCTACACGTGCGGCGCGGTCGCCGGGAGCTTGGTGTCGAATCCGGTCCCGGTCGAGCCCGGCGACCAGGTCATCGTCTCGGCCTGGGTGTCGTGGTCGGACATCGTCCTGGGCAACGGCTTCGGGGGAGGGGTGTCGGGCGTGGGGCGGTTGTCGGCGGCGATCCGCGCCCTCGGTCAGAACCAGGTTCCGTTCCCGGGCCTGGGCCGCCTCTCAGCGGCCGCCGAGGCCCTCGGCCAACACCTAGTGCCCTTCAGCGGCCGAGGCCTCCTCTCGGCCGGTGTGCGCTCCGGCCAGGGCTCCCGACGGGTCGACGACTTCCCGGTCACGCTCCCGGCGGCATTCCCCGGCGACAACTTCCCTGAGACCTTTCCGTTCTTCTTCGGCGAGGAAAACGTCTACACGTCCCTGCGGGGCAGCGGGGCCTTGAGGGCCGAGATCAGGACCGGCCCCCGCCACTGCATCGCCCTCCGAGGCCAGGGCGGCCTCCGGGCGGAAACCCGGACCCTGGACCGCTACTACACCACCCTCACGGGCGGCGGCTCCCTGACCGCCCAGATCGGCGAGGTCGTGGGGTCGGAAATCCTGCCCGAGATCACGATGACCGGGCTCACCTACGAGAACCTCACCGGCACCGACGTGTTCGGCGAGGCGACCTTCCCGTTCTCGTTCGTCCCCGCGTCGGGCGTCCCGATTGAGTTCTCGATGCAGGGTCTCGCCGTCGGGGGTCTCCCGGACACGTTCCCGTTCGTGTTCCCCGGGGACTACACCGCCGCCGACCGGAACAGCATGCCGTCGGGGGCGACGGTCGGCCAGAACTGCACGATCCTGTCCGGCAACGACCAAGGGACCTACAAGCTGGTCAACACCCCGGCGTCCAGCTTCAGCAACTGGAGCCTGACCAGGTACGGCACGGTCGTCAACATCGACCGGAAGTCAAGCGGATCGTTCGTCAAGCTCGTCGGCAGCTACACGGTGCCCGACTCGGGGGTCGACCACCTGGCCCTGTCGCTGAACGTCACCAACGAGGCGAGCACCGGGAGGGTCAACTTCGACAACGTGCAGATATCCCCGGCCGAGGGGATCGTCGGGATGCTGGGGACGACCCACACCACGTCAACCAAGTTCTCGGACATGGGCGTCAAGGTCAGCGACTCCGGCCTGATGAACAGCGACAGCATGTGGGCCCGGCTAGACCCGCTCGACACCAACATCGACAACCTGCAACTCGCCCCGTACGTGACCACCTACCCGAGCATCCTGCCGTCGGGGAACTGGAACGACACGTTCGGCGCGTGGGACGACCCGAACGTCCAGTGGGGCGAGCCGATAGGGGAGGTGTCCATCTCCCTCGACCCGAACCTGATCTTCCAGGGCAACCGGGCCGTACACTTCACTAGGGCAGCCGGTGCGGGAAACGCCGGTATCTTCGTCACCCAGCAGGTGAACATGATGGCCGAGGAGCTGTGCCAACTCGGCTGCGTCTTCTACAAGCCCAACGGCAACAACAATCAGATCACGTTGACGCTGCGACGTGTGTCGGACGGGGTCACGGTCCACACCGAGACCTTCACCCCCCTGGTCGGCTACTGGTACACCTACCAGACCCAATTCTTTGAGTTGCCCAGCACACTCGACCAGGTCTACACCCTGGAGTTCCTGACGAGCGGCGACGCCGCCGACGAGATCTACCTGTCAAACCTGTACTGCAACGTGGCCGGGATTCGGTACTTCCTGCAACTGGGCGACTCGAGCGCCTTCGACTTCGACGTCACACCCTTGGTGTACGCCGACAACGCGAGCGTTAGCTGCTCGACCCCCGTTGACAGGTTCAGCCTGAACGTCCAGGTCTACAACCCCGACTCGTGGGCCTACGGGATGACCCTGACCCCGAGGTACCTGCGCTAGAGCTCCCTGCGCCGCCAACTGACGACCGCCCCGAACCCGTACCAGACCACGAAGAACATCCCCATCGCCATCGGGACCGCCGCTGAGAAGTCGCCGCCGACGACGACGAAGAAGACGGCCTGCGTGATCGTGAAGACACCGAAGAGGAACGCGACCAGGCAGTAGGCCAGGTTCTGGAGCCACGACGTGAAGACGATCCCCGTGCTCCACAAGAAGCGCCGAACTTTTTCCGTCACGCCCAATACCTCCCCTGGTCGTCTTCCTCTTCGGGCTCGTCGATCTCCCTCGGCAAGCCATACCTGTACAGCATTGAGTCGATGTGCCGGTACTGGTCGGCACCGACGAACTGCCTCCTGGCCTGCCTGCGGTACTTGCCCCACCTCGACCACCAGGCGACGACACGGGCGCACTCGGTCCGCAGACCCCGGCTGCCGATGATGGTCTGGCCCTCGACGGCGATGACCGCGATCAGATTCGACGTCTCATAGGGGTACTGGCGGACCAGGTTGTCCAAAGACAGAGACCCGTAGATGCCGCAGCAGCACTCCAATGACGGCGACGCATGGGGCCCTCTGAAGGTGTGGCACCGGGCCCGGCACGTCCCGTCCCTGAGCCAGGCGTACTGTCCGGGAACGACGATGTTCGTCGAGCTCAGGTAACGCTGGGCGGCAGGGGTCCGGCGCATCGCGAAGGTCCGGAGAGCGTGCCGCCCGACCTCCAGGGTCACACGGGGGCGGGTTCCCGAACCGGTTCCGGGACCGGGCGGGCGGGGGTGGTCGGGGCGGGTTGCCGGACCGGCTTGGTGATCGGGATGACCTCTACCCGGCGGGGATTTGTTCCGATGTCTCCCATGATTCGCTCCCTGTCCATATTCTCTCACTCTTCCACCACAGGCGGGGCATAAAAAACCCCACACCTATGTTGACACAGGCACTCGGTACTCGCAACAGTGATCGGAGAGGACTATGCTGATTGTCTTAGGGCTGGCACTAATGGGGATTCCCCCACTCGTAAGGCACGCCCGGGGCATCACCCTCGGGCGGGGGCTCGTCGACCGGAGGTCGGTCAACATCACCTTCATGACAGGGGACGCAGCGGTGAACGCCGAGGTTGAGAAGTTCTTCAATGAGAACCCCGACGCCAAGTACTTCTACCTCGGCAACGCACGGTTCCACAACCCGAGGTTCCTGTACCAGGAGTACCGGGAGCCCGACCCGTGGGAGCCCGACCGGGAATAAGCCGGGCACCCCCTGCGTTGGAGCGGTTGTACCATCCACTACGCAGGAGGCAAGCATGATTCCGGAGCTCCAGCGCGAGGTCGAGCGGCTCGCGGACGAAGTCCTGGAGGGACGCCTGGTTCCCGACTTTGGGCCCTATGTCGTGGGGGACCGCCGTGAAAGGCCTTGAGGAGGTCATCAGGGCGGCCCGGGAACAGGGTTGGGCGGTGTCTCAGACGGGGAAGCTGCACATCCGGCTCGTGCCGCCCGACCCGACCCGGCCGATCGTGATCGCGGCCGGCACCCCGTCCGACGTCCGGGCGGTACGCAACCTCATATCGCAGGCCCGGAGGTCGGGGCTGCGGTGGCCGCCCACGGAGTTCAAGGTTCGTCACAAAACCAAGAGAGGCAAGAAATGACCACGAGGATCCACCTGTTCCTGTTGGCGCTCGGAGCTTTCGCCGCGCTGACCGTGTCGTCCGGCCACGCCCACGCCGACCCGTACTGCGGTGCCGGGAACAACTACGACGCCGCGCACTCGATGTGCGGGCCGTGGATGCCCCGCCCGGTCCCGGGCCTGCTGCCCTACCCCCTGCCCGGCGACTCGGGCCCGGGCGGCCACAGCTACGGACCCTACGGCGGACCGTACGGCGGCAACTGATGGCCATGGGGGACCGGGAGATGATCGACTACGCCGACCACCAGATCGACCGCATGGTGGGTGCCCTGATGGGCACCGAGAAGATCAACATCTTCTCGCTGGCCAAGACGATCCAGAGGAAACCGGAAAGCCTGGACAGCGAGGAGAACGAACTGGTCATCAGCATCCTGTTGGCGACCGCCCTGAAGCGGCTGGTGTCGGTGTACCGAGAATTGGGAAGGGCGCAGTCGTGACGCCGCGTGTGGCGTGGTTCGTGGCCGCACTGGCGTGCGCGTCGATCCTCTTCCAGGACCCGGAGGCCAGCGCCGACATGTGCGGGCCGTCGAACCTGCCCGGGGTGTCGTCGGTGTTCCCGTGGGTCAAGGGGTGCGAGCCGTGGGTGCCGTTCGCGGGCAACGTGCCGCAGATCCCTTTCGCGGCCAAGCCGCCGAACGTGCCCCAGCCGGTGCCCGGCATCGGGGGTGCCGGTGGCTGGCTGGCACCCGGCTACCCCGGCTCGGGCCCGACCCCGCCCTGGGGGCCCGCCCAGACGCCGTAAGAAACTTTTCTCAGATCTAGGAATAAAAGCTGTCGGTGCCCAGTTGTACCGTTCAGCAAGACCGCACAACCCACCTAGAAGGAGAAAAATGTCCCACGAAATCAGCAACACCGACGGTGTCTACACCTTCGCCGACTCCCGTGTCGGGGCCGACGGCCGGGTCGACGCCTGGCACCGGCTCGGAACCCCGGTCGGCCACGCCATGACCGCCGAGGAGGCGCTCAAGTCGGCCTACCTGGCCAACTGGAACGTCCGCAAGCGCCCGGTCTGGGCCGACATCCGCGAGGACGGCGGCGAGTGCCGTGGCCTGGTCGTGCCGGGCCAGTACGCCACCGTGTTCGACAACCCGATCGACGGGAAGGTCACCCCGATCGGCGTCGTCGGCGAGCGGTACACCCCGATCCAGAACGAGGCGATGACCGAGTTCGCCAACGCGATCGTCGACGAGGGCGGTGCCCACTTCGAGACCGCCGGTTCGCTGCGGAACTACTCGCAGACGTTCATCACCATGCAGCTTCCGAAGCACATGGTGCTGACCGACCTGGACGGCCGGGCCGACCGGACGGACTGGTACCTGGCGCTGTTCAACTCCCACGACGGCTCGTCAACGATGTTCGGCATCACCACGACCGTCCGGGTCGTGTGCGCCAACACCGCCTCGTTCGCCATCCAGGGCGCGAAGAACAAGTTCTCGGTCCGCCACACCAGCGGATACCGGAACTCGGTCCAGGAGGCCCGTGAGGCCCTGAGGCTGGCGTTCGCGTACGAGGAGGCGTTCGAGGCCGAGGCCCGTGCCCTGTTTGAGCAGCCGTTCACCTCGGACGACATGTCGGCCTTCGCCCAGGAGTTGGTCGAGTTGGGCAAGGCCGAGCCGGGTTCGGCGACCGAGACCCGCCGCCGCAACGAGGCTGGCGCGATCCACAAGCTGTTCGTGGAGTCGCCGACCATCAAGGGCACGGCGATCGCCGGTACCAAGTACGCGGCGTTCAACGCGGTCACCGAGTACGTCGACCACTTCCAGACCGTCAAGGGCGGCCGTGGCAACGCCGAGGTCGAGAGCGGTCTGCGGGCCGCACGGACCCTGGCGATGGCCTCGACGTCGGGCGGCATGAAGTCGGATGCGTGGTCGCTGCTGGTCAACAGCTAACCCGCTCCGACACCATTGGGCCCCCGGGATTGTGTTCCCGGGGGTCCTTTGGGATCATGTGCAACGTGAGCAATTACGGCGTGTTACAGGTGTCGGTGTGGCCGACCTATTTGGGCCTGTCAACGGGCGACCCGGGACCGGGACCTTCGCCGGTGAACGAGCCCTTCGGTGAGCCCGGGTACGAGCGGGGGCAGATCTTTTGGCGGACCGAGGCCGATCAAGTTGTAGGCAACGCCCGGGTCTATGTCCCGAAGGGTGTCTACACCCACCTGGTGTTCTGCTACGGGCCGATCCAGGACATGCAGGCCGGGTCGAACAGGCTCGAGCAGCCGATCATCTTCGACGCCCCGGGCTGGATCGACGTCGACCCGATTCAGAACCAGGACTACCTGCCCCGGTGACATTTGACTGCGTCAAGACACAGACTTTGCCGCAGTATGAAGCCGGTGTCCTGGTGTGCGGCCCCGGCCAGCACGGGGTGTGGCCGACGAAATGCTCTGCTCGGTGCCATCTGTACCTGCGGCAGCCCGGGGTGACGGACCGGATCTGGGCCACACGGGATCCGTCCCACTAGCCTTCCGGTTTTGGCATCACTTTCTAGTGTAGGTGGCGACCGCCGCCGATCCCCCCGACGCCGAGGAGCGACATGAGTATCACCGTCTACACCAAGCCCGCCTGCCAGGCCTGCAGGATGACGTACCGGGTTCTCGACAAGGCGGGTCTCGACTACGACGTCGTGGACGTGACCGAGTCGGACGAGGCGATGCGGGTCGTGGCCGAGATGGGCTACCAGGCTCTGCCGGTCGTGGTGGCCGGCGACGACCACTGGTCGGGCCTTCGTGTCGACCGGCTGAAGGCGCTCGCCGAGCGGTAGCGGTTAAGGGCCCCTGAGAGGCCCCCAGAGCGGTCGGGGATCGCCCGGTGTGCTTGGAGGCCTCCCAGGGGTGTTCTCACCCCCTGTGGCCGCAGACGGGCCACGCGCCGATGCCCTGCGAACGCAGGACGTTCTCGGCGACGCGGATCTGCTCCTCCCGGCTGGCCTGGTTGGGCATGCCGGTGCCGCCGTTGGCGTGCCAGGTGCCGAGGGTGAACTGCAGCCCCCCGTAGTAGCCGTTGCCGGTGTTGATGGCCCAGTTGCCGCCCGACTCGCACTGGGCGATGGCGTCCCAGTTGGGGAAGGCGTTGGCCGCCGGTGCCAGGGAGACCGCCGCGAGTACAGCCAGGGTTAAGGGTTTAGTCATCTTCATGGCGACAGACACTAGCAGAGATACCCGGGTCTGTGTGTCGGGTGGTGTATGGTCGTGTCTGATCGGCCTGATCGCCTGTCCCTTGACAACCGAACATCCAGTCCCTGTTCCGCCGGTTCCCGTGACGATGAGTTCCCGGCGGGTTCTGCCCCCTGTCTCTCAAGACACGGGGCTAGAAGTGTTTTTAATTTGGGTGTTTTCTGAAAACACAGCCAGGGATGTATATAAGTCTTTTATGTAAGTACTAAGATATCTTAGTTAAGTGACTTTACTTTGGTTACTATAGGATGTATTGGAGTACTGTTGTTTGGTTTGTTTACCGCTGTTTGTGTCTGCGGTTTCTGTGTTTTTTTTTCCTTCAGGATTTGTCTGCGTTTTTACTTAAGTCAACTGTAGTTTCTGTGGTTAGCCCCAGTAGTCTGCGGTTGAGCCATAGGATTGTTAAGTGAGCCTTATAGGGGAGTAGATGATCGTCGCCAACGAGGACTTCTGGCAGTCCCAGAGGTCTCAGGTATCCCAGATTGAGGACCCTGAGGACCGGGACGCCACGCGCCACTGGCTCAACATGGTCGAGGGGCTGTGCGACCACGCCGAGTCGATCATGTCCAGCGCCGGGGTCAACGCACCCGAGGCCTTCCGGCTCGCCCTGGCCGGCCTGGAGGAGGGCGAGGGCAGGCTGCCGGTCGGCGCGCTGGCCCACTCGGTGATCCTGGTCCTGTCGGTCTGGCACCACGGCGAGGAGCTTTTCGAGTCGATGAGCTACCTGGAGAAGAGGCTCGTCACCGATGAGATCGTGAGGCTCCAGCACGAGTCGGCAACCCCGGCCTGATGGGCGCGTCGCGCAACCTGGCCTGGAGCTTCCGGGGGCCGTGTCGACACTGCCGGGGAACCCGGGAGTTCCTGGTGAACGAGGTCCCGGGCGATGAGGTGGTGTGGGCCCGGTGCCGGAAGTGCACTGTCTTGGTGCCGGTCCCGGACACGCAGAGGATGTTCGGAAAGCGCAGTTCAGCGGCCTGCCTCGAGAAGGGGTGAGGATGCCCTTGGCGTTGTCGGGCCTTTGTGATATAAACTACACTTCACTGAAAAGCCATGCGGGAGAGGGACGTTGATGAACCATGCGGTGGACGAGCTGTGCGACAGGATCAGCGCCTTCGACGAGCTGCTGGGGGTGTTGAGGTCGGCCGCCGCGAAGGGCTCACCGGTCACCTTCGACGAGATCACGGCCATGCTGTCCCCGTCCTCCTGCTCGTGCGGCGACCTGTTGAAGCACGGGGAGATGCTGGCCGTGTCGCTGGCGATCGCCCTGCAGCGGCTTGTGATCGGGTGAACACCGACATGCCTCCAACTGCGTGAACAGAGCTTTCCGGGGGTTTTCCGTACTTTTCTAATTTATTTTCTTGTTGACACAGACTTGACATCTGCTCATACTGGTCTTAGTTCCGAAAGAAAGATCCGGACATAACCAGGAGGTACTGTACATGGAACGCACGATGATCTTTGACGATCTTGACGGCGGTTCCGAGGGGGTCGAGTCCCACACCATCGCGGTCGACGACCGGGTCTACACGATCGACCTCGGCCCGGAGAACCTGCAGTCGCTTGAAGGGGCACTGGCCCCCTTCCTCGCGGTCGCCCGCCTCCGGCAGAGTCCGGTGTCGGCCAAGCAGAAGGCCCGCAACGACGCCGAGCAGTTGCGCCAGCAGCGCGAGTGGGCCAACAGCCACGGCTACGCCGTGTCCAAGTACGGCAAGATCCCGCTCGAGGTGGTCGCCGCCTACGACCGGCTCGCCGGTACCGGCCACGCGCCCAAGGCCAAGCCGGGCAGCCGGACGCTGTTCTCGGCCAGCTAGAGAGGATTCCCTCCGAATACCATGCTCCGCATTGCAGGGCGGAGCGCCTGTGGAGGGAGGGAGGCCCCGTCGGGAAACCGGCGGGGTTTTTCTTTGCTTGATTGGGAATAATCTGTCAGACCCCTCTGTTATACCTGTTACAAGACGTTCGCATGAAGAAGGAGAAAAGACATGTTCGAGACCATCGCCCAGGCCGCCGGGGTCGCCGTCGCCGCCGACAAGAAGGTCGTCGCGGTCCCGGCCGCCAAGGCCGTCGCGAAGACCGAGCGCACCACCCGGGCCGACCGCAAGGCCAGCCTGGTCGACGGGCTGCGCGAGTTCGACGTCGACCACCTGGGTGCCCTGCAGGACATCTTGGCCAACTTCATCTCGCTGGTCACCGAGTCGCTCGGCGACGAGATGGTCCTCAACGAGACCTACTCGAACACGGTCATGCGCCAGGCGCTGGCCGTCCGCACCCTGGTCGACATGACCCAGGTCGTGCAGGAGCAGGTCAAGTCGGTCGTGTTCGCACACTTCGACTCGGCTCTCGCCGAGATGGGCCACCCCGACCCCCAGAACGTGAACGCGGCGCTCGACGTGCCCGAGTTGGGCATGTCCTTCCGCCGCGAGGGCGCGGGGTACAGCTCCCCCTCGATCGACGAAGAGAAACTCTCCGAGTTGTTGGGAGAGGCTTGTGACAGCGTGTATGTTACAAAGGTGATTCCCGCCCAGGAGGTGCGGGTCCTCGACGAGGATTTGCTGATGCAGTTGGTCGGCAACAAGCCCGAGTTGATGGAGAAGGTCCGCGAGGCCCTGATCCCCGGGTCTCCCAAGAAGGCGAGGCTCAACCTCCGCAACCTGTAGGAGGCCCCGTGACCGACACGCTGCTGGAGACCGCCAGAAGGAAGAACGACAACATCGAGAGGCGGCTCCAGCAGTTGCTGGAGGTCACCGAGAAGCGCCGGGAGATCCTATCGCTGCCCGACTCCGACATCGTCGTCGGGGTCGAGCAATGGTACTCGGTGTCGGAGGCCGCCCGGTTCTTCAGCCGAACCCCGGCCTGGCTGTACGAGGGGCTGAAGAAGGGGCGGTTCACCTATGCCGACGGGTCGCCCATCCATCCCCGGATGGTCGGCGGCGGCCCCAAGCCGAGACGCCGGTTCAACCTACCCCTGATACAGGAGATAGCCTTCTCGATGCACCGCGACGGTACCTTGAAGATGCTGGAGTTGAGGCAGGTGATGAGGAGGATCGCGATGGCCGAGCTCTCCGAGGTCATCGCCGAAGACGAGGACGTCTCGTGAGCCTCATCGACGGGCGGACCGTGAACTACCGGGGCCGGTCGACCTGGAGGGGCCTCGTCCAAGGCGACGCCTCGACGACCGGTATGGTGCGTGTCATGTGGGAGACCCCGCGCCGACAGACCGGCATCCACAAGGTCACCGACCTGGAGGTGCTCGACAAGGCCCCCACCCAGGAGGAGCTGGCCACCATGATGACCCCGCCGACAGTCAGGAGAAGAGACCCCTAATGGCCTACAGCGTCCTCGCCGACTTCCTCCCCGAGAGGGAGGCGACCAGGCTGTCCCGGCTCTACCCGGGGATGATGTCGGGCCCCCAGGACTACTGCCCGACGTGCGGAACTGTCGGCACCTACCTGTGGTTGGGCGTCGAGAACAGGTGCGACTGCGCGACCCAGCTCCAGCTCTACAAGTGGTACTGCTCGTCGAACATCGGGCTCACCTATCAGCGGCTCGACTGGGACGACTGGTTCGGGGACGGGGAGATCCGCGACTGGGCCCGCGACGTCTACCTCGCCAACCCGTACGTCGAGCACGGCATGGGCTTCTTCCTGTGGGGGGAGATGGGCACGGGCAAGACCATGCTGGCGACCCTGGTGCTGAAGGATTTGATCAAGCGGGGGCTGCGGTGCTACTCGGTCGTCGCCGAGGACCTGATCGACGAGTTCACCAAGACCTGGCAGTCTCCCGAGGCCCTGCAGTGGTACGAGGAGCGGATCAAGACGTGCGACGTCCTGCTCCTCGACGACCTGGGCAAGGAGCGGTCGACCCTCAAGAGCCGGAACACGTTCCTGAACAACCTGCTCCGGTCGCGGGTCCAGACCGGCCGGACCACGATCGTCACCACCAACCTCGACCCGGACTACCTGGGCACCTCGTACGGCGAGTCGAGCCTGGAGCTGCTGATAGAGGCGAACCTGTCGAAGGAGTTCACGGGCGGCAGCGTCCGGCAGATGATCCGCGACCGCAAGAACGCGGAAGTCCTGAACGGAGAGGTGCGGCCGATCAAATGATTGAGCGCCAACTGCTGTCGAAGCTGATCGACCCGCACCAGATTTCCGTCGTGTGGGATTTGGGGCTGCGTGCCGAGGTGTTCGAGGACGCCCCGTCGAGGTACGCCTACCAGTTCATCGTCGACTACTGGCTGACGTCCCAGATGAAGGACGCCCCGACCAAGTTCGCGGTGGAGACCGAGGTTCCGGGCCTGACCCTCGCCGACCACGTCGAGGAGGCGTCGTGGTGGCTCGCCCAGAAGCTGATGGACCGGTACGCCCGCAACGCGGTTCAGCAGACCGTCCTCCAGGTCGCCGAGATGGAGCCGGCCAAGGCCCTGAGCTTCATGCAGACGTCGTCCTATGAGGCGATCGAGACCGTGTCGTCGCGCCACTCGCGCTCCGACATGACCGACTACGAGTCGCGCCGCCAGCGGTATCTGAGGCGGGAGGGCGGTGCCGAGAACGGGCTGACCCTGGGCGTGGCCGAGATCGACGAGTGGACCGGCGGGGTGCGCCCCGGGGAGCTGGCGGTCGTCGGTGCCTTCTCGAAGGTCGGCAAGACCATGATGCTTTTGAACGCGGCGGCGCGGGCCTACGAGCGGGGCAGGTCACCGATCGTCTACACCTTGGAGATGCCGGTCGACGAGATCGAGGACCGGCTCGACGCGCTGCTGTCGGGGGTGAGCTACGACCGGCTGTCGCGCCACCGGCTGACCGACAAGGAGCGCCAGAGGCTGCACGAGACGCAGGACCGGATGGCCGAGTCGGGACGCCCCCTGCGGATCGAGTCCCCCGACGAGGGAGACCGGACCGTGGCCAGCCTCTGCGCCCGGGCCCGCTACGCCCAGTGCGACTACGTGCTGATCGACCAGTTGGGGTTCATGGAGGAGTCTGTGAGCGTCCGGTCCGAGAAGCAGCGGCTGGGCAGCATCCTCAAGCAGCTCAAGAACGAGATCGGCAACGTGTCGCGGGGCAAGCTGGGCTGCTTCCTGGCCCACCAGTTGAACCGTGAGAGCCTGGAGAGGCTGGAGGGGCCGATGATCTCTGACTTCGCCGACGCGGCCGAGGTGGAGCGCACCGCCGACCTGCTGCTGGCACTGAGCCGCAACCAGCAGGAGAGGGTGAACCGGGTCATGAAGTTCGCGATCCTCGGCGGCCGCCGGTGCGACTCGGGTCAGTGGATGCTGCACTGGGACCTGATCGACCGCAGCCACATCTCTGTCTTGGAGAGGATCACAAAATGACGACGTACGTGTCGGCGTGCCCGTGCGGGTACGTGTCTCGTCAGTTCGGTCACCTGGTGTCGGCCGAGTCGGTCGCCGACTACCACAACTGGGAGCGGGTCGGTCATGGCTGTGTCGTTGTCGAAAGCGGACCTGTACCGCAGTTACCGACGCCGGGTCGACGTGCGGCAACTGCTGGAGCACTACGGGGCCCGTAACTGCTCGGAGCAGGTCAACCGGGACGGGACCACCGAGATCGTCCACTCGTGCCTCCTGGACGCCGTGGAGCCCCACCACGCCCACGGCGACGAGCACCCCTCGGCCTGGGTCAACGTAGAGAAGGGCCTCTACTGCTGCTCGGTGTACTGGTCGGGCGACGTGCTGCACCTGATCCTGAAGATGGAGGGGCTCTCGGAGCTCGGTCAGGTCGGACCCCTGCTCGGCACCATGATGGGCGGGGCCCGCAGCGGGCAGGCCCTGCGGGCCGAGCTCGAGAGGCTGTTCGCCGCCCCGGACGTCTACTCCGTGGGGCTGCCCTCCTACAGCGAGTCGGTGCTGCGGCCCTGGATGGCGTCCCACCCCTACATGCGCGACGTCAGGGGCGTCAGCCACGAGACGTGCGCCGAGCTCGGGATCGGGTTCGACCCGGCCGCGAACCGGATCGTGTTCCCCCACCGGTGGCGGGGGAGCCTGGTGGGTTGGCAGAAGAGGGCCGTCCCGCCCGGCCCCGGCTGGCCGGGGACCGACCCGCCCTGGCCCAAGTACAAGAACTCGTCGGGCTTCCCCAAGTCGGAGACGCTGTACCGGTACGACCAGGCGGCCGGCCTCGGCCGGGTCGTGGTCGTCGAGTCGCCGATGAGCGTGGCGGTGGCCCATGAGCTGGGCATCCCCGGGGTGGTGGCGACGTTCGGGGCCAAGGTCACCAGGCCCCAGATCGACCTGCTCAAGTCATGGGAGACGGTGGTGGTGTGGTTCGACGCCGACCCGGCCGGTGAGTCGGGAACCGTGAAGCTGGTCGAGGGCCTGTACCGCCACTGCCGGGTCTCGGTGGTCCCGCCCGAGGAGGGGCGCGACCTCGGCGACTACAGGGATGCAAACCGGGTCGCCGCCGCCCTTGAATCAGCGATACCGGCGGTCCTGTGGATGGCCGGGCACACGGTGGGGAGGAAGTCTCATGGATTCACACCGGCCAAATAAGGCCGTTGAGAGGGCGCGGGAGTTCCGGGACCAAGTCGAGAGGTCGGTCGCTGAGAGGCGTGAGCGGAAGATGAGGAGGGTCCTCTACAAGAGGGGGCTCCGAGACCGCAGAGGCTTCCCCCCGGACAAGACCCCGGCCTGAGAGTTGCGCCTGTCAGGGTCGTCGGTTAGTGTCTGTGTTGCCGGACAAGGCATCTGATGAAAAGACACGAAACTGGAGACTATTGTGGCATTTGAGCGTGGGCCGGAGGCCGTTGAGAAGATCATGACCCAGCAGCAGTCGAAGTCGGGCGGGGGAGGCGACTACCGCCGACCGTCGATCTTCTACTGGAAGGACGACGGGGAGAAGAAGATCCTGCGCTTCCTCGCCGAGGACCTTCCCCTGGTCGGCAAGTTCGCGAACAACATCCTGACGAACAACGAGAAGATTCGCCAGATGGAGTTCATGATCAACCCCGACGGCACCAACTGGGTCGAGCACTTCGGCGCGATGCAGGAGGAGTACGGAACCCGTGCGATCGTCGAGCCGAAGCTGCGGACGCTCGGCGTAGGCATCGCCGTCCTCCGCGAGGAGGTGCCCGACCCGAAGAGCCCGGGCCGCACGGTCATCGTCGACGCGATGACGACGGTCGAGAAGGACGGCCAGAAGTTCGAGGCCCGCCAGTACGGCATCGTCAAGTTCTCGGCCTACTCGTTCTGGAACAACCTCCAGGGCATCCAGCGCCGGTACGGAACCCTGTGCGACCGCGACTACGAGGTGGTCCGTCGCGGTGCCCGGGGCGAGAAGACCACCCACTACGAGGTGGTTCCGATCGACTCGACTGAGCCGGGGATGGACAACCCCGACAAGGTCAGGGAGCGTTACGGGTACGGGAAGAAGTTCGCCGACGACGACCCGAAGCGTTTCCTGTACTGCCCGCAGACTCTCGAGGAGTGGGCCGAGTACTACTCGGGTGAGGAGCGGGCCCGCTATTGGCTGGAGGGTGCCCCGACGAACCGCCCGTCCGGCCTGACGGTTGAGGACCTCCCCATGTTCTCAGGGTCGGCCGACGGCGGCACGTTCAGCTCGATGCGCGACGACCTGCTGAAGGAGTTCGCGACCCACCCCACCGACTAAGCCCTCGGCGGTGGCCAGCCCGGGCTGTGGGCTTACAGCCCGGGTCTTGGTGGGGGCACGAATTAGTCAGCGCAGACGGGTCGTGCCCCTTCCTGGACGATTTTAAGTGAGCGGGTCGTGAATCAGGTCAATCTGCACCAGCATTCGGAGGGCTCCTTCCTTGACGGCTTGGCCAATGTCGCCGACATAGCCAAGCGGGCGAGGGAGCTCGGCTCGTCGGCGGTCGCCGTGACCGACCACAACGAGTGCAACCAGCACTTCGCCTTCCAGAGGGCGTGCCGTTCCGAGGGGATCAAGCCCCTGCTCGGCATCGAGGCCGACTGGGTGTACGACGTGGAGTGGACCAGGAAGAACCTGAAGTACCCGTCGAACAGGTCCCACATCTGCATGATCGCCGAGAACAACGTCGGCCTCTCCAACATCTGGTCGCTGTCCTCGCTGGCGTACACCAAGAAGTACCGGTACTACAAGCCCCTGCTCACCTTGGACCTGATGAAGTCCTACCGGGAGGGTGTTCTCGCGTCGGACGGCTGCATGATCACCGAGTTCTCCCGCGCCGTGGAGGCCGACGACGAGGACCTCGCCCGGCAGCACTTCTCGTCGCTTCTCAACGTCTTCGGCGACCGCTTCTACTGCGAGTTGCACACGTGGCAGTTCATGGATGCCGACACCCCGGCCAAGAAGAGGCTCAACGACCTCATGGGGAGGATCAACCGGATGAAGGTCCGGATGGCGACTGAGATGGGCGTCCCGATGGTGGTGGTCAACGACGCCCACCACGTCCGCCCAGAGGACTGGGAGAACAAGGAGCTCATCTGGAAGTTCTCGGTGTCAAAGAGGTCGAAGGGCGACGACCAGGACGGCGAGGGGGACGAGTACGGCCAGAAAGCCGACCACCTGATGGGGTCTAAGGAGCTGTACGGGTGGATGGAACGGCACGGTGTGTCGGCGTCCGTGGTCGACGAGGCGATCAGGAACTCGCAGTCGATCGCCGAGAGGTGTGACGCCGAGATCACCAAGACCCTTGAGATGCCCCGCCTGAACCGGACCGAGCGGGAGGACCTGCGCCAGTTGATCGAGGCGTGCGAGGTCGGGTTCCGGGACAAGGTGACCCGGGCCGGCCTGCCCGAGGAGCTGTACTACAACCGGCTCCGCGAGGAGCTGCACCTCATCTCCGACAAGGGCTTCTCCGGCTACTTCAACGTCGAGAAGGACCTTGTGGACGCCTGCGTCTCGGGCCGGTGGAACAACCTGGTCAACGGCGACAGCCGCCGGGTGCCCATGCTGCTCGGCCCGGGACGTGGCTCGGCCGGTGGCTGCCTGGTCGCCTACCTGTTGGGGATCACGGCGATCGACCCGATCCACTACGGCCTGCTGTTCGAGCGCTTCCTCGACCCCGACCGGGAGGACAACCCGGACATCGACGTCGACTTCCCGCAGTCGATGCGACCCGACGCGAAGAGGTACCTGGAGTCCAGGTACGGCCACGACCACGTCTGCACGATCGAGATCCTGAACCGATCCAAGCCCAAGCAGATCCTGAAGGACCTCGGTCGGGCGTTGAAGATCAACCTGAGCGACGTCGTCCAGATGAGCAAGATCATCGAGCAGGTGAAGGCGGTCACCCAGGAGGCCGAGGAGGAGGACGCCGACTGGGAGGAAATCCTGCGTGCCAAGGGCGGCGAGCTGTCTCAGTGGGCCCAGAAGTACCCGACCCTGTTCACCAAGATCAACGAGATGCAGGGGATCGTCCGGCAGTCGGGTCGCCACCCGTCGGGTGTCTTGGTCAGCAACAGGCCCGTCCTGGGGACGGTGCCGACCCGCACGAGGGACGGGCTGCAGGACGCCATCACCCAGTTTGACATGCACGAGGTTGAGCAGATGGGGGCCTGCAAGCTCGACCTGCTGGGGCTGCGCCACCTTGACACCCTGATGCACGCCCGGAACCTGGTGCACGAGAGGCACGGCGTGTGGCTTGACTTCCGTTCCGACGACCTGCCGGTCCAGATGAGGGGGGGGCGCGGACCGGCGTCTCCGCAGAGCGCGAAGGCCTTCACGTACGAGGACTACGCCGACCCGGCGATCTGGCCGCAGATCGCCGAGGGGAACACGGTCGGCATCTTCCAGCTTGAGACGCCCGACCTGACCAGGCACTCGGTCCTGATGAAGCCGAGGAGCGAGCGCGAGGTGGCCGCCCTCATCTCCATCGTCCGGCCCGGGGTGAAGGACGCCGGGCTGGGCGACGTGTTCCTGAACCGCCACTCGGGCAAGTCCGGGGTCGAGTACGACCACCCGCTGCTGGAGGGGATCACCAAAGAGACGCACGGGGTCTTGGTGTACCAGGAGCAGTTGATGGCCACGGTCAAGAAGCTGGCCGGGTTCACCGCCGGGGAGGCCAACAGCCTGCGCCGGGCCTTGGGCAAGAAGAAGATGGACGCGGTCGTCTCCTACCGCGAGAAGTTCACTGAGGGCTGCCTGGCCAACGAGGAGTTCCTGAGGGGGTACAGCGGCGACCGCCGGGTCATCGACACGATCTGGAAGTCGATCGAGGCCTCGGGGCGCTACGCCTTCAACCAGTCGCACGCGGTCGGGTACGCCACGATCAGCACGTGGGAGGTGTGGGTCAAGCACTACTACCCGATCGAGTTCATCGCGGCGCTGCTGGCCACCGACCCCGACAACGTGACCCGCTACGTGCGGGAGGCCCGCCGGATGGGCTTCAAGATCCTGCCCCCGGACATCAACCGGTCTTCCCGGCACTTCACCCTCGGCCCAGTAGGCTCGAATGAGATCCGTTACGGCCTGGGCGCGGTGCGGGGGCTGGCCTCCAGGACGTGCGACGACATCGACCAGGCTCGCCCGTACCGCGACTTCCCCGACTACCTGAGCCGCTCCGGCAGGGGGTCAAACAAGACCGCCGTCTGGAACCTGGTCGTCATCGGGGCGTTTGACGGTATGGCCGACCGCGACACGGTCATGGACATGTGGGAGTGGGAGCGGGCCAAGGAGGGCCTGTCGCCGTCGACCCTGGCCGATGAGGAGAAGTGCGTCGCCGCCGTGGCACGCCGGTTTGAGAACAGCCCTGACAAGTACCTGATCGACAGGCCCGACTTCAACGACGTGGAGGTCATGGGCCGGATCGAGAAGGAACTGTGCGGCAGCTACATCCTCTCCGACCCGATGCTTCCCTACGCGAGCGTCGCCCGCCACCACTGCGACCTCAACGCCGACGACATCAACGGCTTCCCGGCGGGCAAGGAGTTCCCCCTCGCCGGCCAGGCCATAAGCATCAAGGTCCACTCCCTGGTGAGGGGAAACGGCGAGATGGCCTTCCTGGGCATCCAGTCGTGGAAGGGGTACGAGCTTGAGGTCACCGTGCCGCCCAGCGTCTGGCCGGAGGTGCGGACGATGGTCGCCGTCGACGCGCCCCTGCTCCTCGACCTGGTCAAGACGGCACGCGGCTGTCAGGTCAAGCAGGTTTTCAGGATGGACTGGTTGAGGAAGGGTTCCCGGGAGAGAGAATGAGCAAGTTCACAGAGAGGCTGATCTCCGAGCTGCAGGACAAGTTCGGGAAGGAGGCCGTCATGACGGCCGACGACATCCCCCGCCACCCGACGATCCCGTCCGGCTCTCTGGCCCTGGACTTCGCGGTCGGCGTCGGGGGCTTCCCCTCCGACCGGGTCATTGAGATCGCGGGCGAGGAGGGAACCGGCAAGACGACCCTGTCGCTGTTGACGATGCAGGGCTTCCTCGAGTCCCAGCCCGAACGGTGCGCCCTGATCCTGGACCTGGAGCACAAGATGGACCCCGCCTGGCTGTCACGGCTGATCACGCCGGAGCACCGCGAGCGGGTCGTGTACATCCAGCCCGACCACATCGAGCAGGCCACCAACATCTACCGGGCGGCGGTGGACGGCGGGAGGGTCTGCTTCGCCTTGCTCGACTCGATCGGCGGGGCCCCGACGGCCCGGCGCAACTCCGACGCCGAGGTCGGCTCGTACGGCGGCAACGCCCAAGGGGTGGGCGAGTTCGCCCGGTCGGCGGCGGCGCTGTCGGCCAAGTACCGGTGCCTCACGGTGGGGGTCAACCAGATCCGCGAGGACATGAGCGGCTACAAGCGGCACATGACCCCCGGCGGCCACGCATGGAAGCACGCGGTGGCGCTGCGCCTGCAGTTGAAGCGCGGCAAGGGCAAGGTCACGCAGAAGATCAACGGCGAGGAGTTCCAGATCGGCTATGAGATCTCGTGCAAGGTCGTGAAGAACGGGCTGGCGGCCCCGAACCGGGTGGCGAACTGGTGGTTCTACAACGTGCCGACCGACGAGTACGGGTTCGGCGTCGACACCTTTGAGGAGATCATCCGGCTCGGGATCCTGACCGGCGTCATCGAGCGCCGGGGGGGCTGGTACCACCACCCGTGCCTGCCCGACGGCCGGGTCATGGGCCGTGAGAGGCTGATCGTCTCGCTGCGCGAGGCGGACACGTCAGCCCTGTCAGGTGAGATCGTGTCCCGTCTGGGCGACCACGCGACCGAGGTGGCCCCCATGACCGACGCCGACGACGATGAGCCTGTTTCCAGGCTGTCGGTCGACGATGCCTAAGCCCCGATGGCTGCGGTGGGAGGAGGACGTCCAAGAGCGCCTCGGCCTCGAGGCGACGGTGTGCTCGGGCAGCAAGTTCCATGACCCGGGCGACGCCACCCACCACCACAACCCGCACGACCAGTTCCGGCTGCTGGTGGACTGCAAGTACACCGACACCAAGAGCTACTCGGTGTCGGGTAAGTTCATGAGCCAGTGGATGGACAAGTCGACCGGGCTGGGCAAGCGTTTCATCCTGGCCCTCCGGCTCCAAGACGAGGACTACGTGGTGATGTCAATGGACGACTTCGAGGAGATGTGGAATGCCGTTCGAGCGCACGATCCTGAATAGGTTGGTGGACCAGGAGCTCATCATCCCGTATTTCGAGTTGGGGATGCTGGCCGACAAGTGGCCCGAACACTACATGATCAAGGTCGACTCGGGTCCGTACTACGGCCACGGCGACGGCTACTTCCACCCCTCGACCCACCCCCTCATGGGGGAGCGCGAGCTCTACTACAGGTTCCACCCCGACACCCGCGACAGTATCGTTTCGGAGAAGCGGACTTTTAACCGGCAGATGATCTTCGCGACCGGTACCGCGATCCACTCGATCGTCCAGACCCAGATGGTCATGGCCGGGCTGGTTGAGGAGAAGAACATCGAGGTTGAGTATGTGATCGACGAGCACCACGTCCGGGGCCGAATCGACTTCATCGTCGACCACCCAACCGGCCGCCAGTACCTGGTCGAGCTGAAGACGATGGGCACCTGGCTGTACAAGAAGTTGGAGAAGATCCAGCCCTCGTGGGACGCCCAGTTGAGCCTCGCCGAGTACGCGATGGACGTCAGCGACGGGATCATCATGGTGTTGGAGCGGGGCGGCACCGGGATGCGAGAGTTTAAGCATCACCGCAACGACGTCCTGCTCGACGAGATATTTACTAAGTTTGCCCGCGTCCGCCGTGCCATCGAGGACAGTGAGCCGCCCCGCCACTGCTGCGCCCTGGACAGCAAGGAGATGGAGGGGTGCGGGGCCCGATTCGTGTGCTGGTTGAAGAATGAAGACCTGTAAGGACTGCGCGGCCGAGGGTAACGAGGGTCGGCCCCGCCCAACCCCTCACCCGGGGCCACGGTGCGCCACCCACTGGCGTGCCGAGAAGAAGAGGAGGAGCGAGAAGGCCCATGACCGAAGAACCGAAAGTGGCTTTGGAATTACACATGCCGACTATTGGGGTCTGTATAACCATCAAGACGGAAAGTGTTTCATATGCCGGAGAAGTCGTGGTATTGCTCGTCGACTGGCTGTCGACCATGATCACGGGTGCGAAAGGGGACACCCCCCAGAGCAGGGATGCCGCCACTGCGTCCGGTGCCTCGCCTGCGGCCCTTGCAACCGAACGATAGGCTGGTGGGACGTGGAGTGTCTACAGCGGGCCATCGAGGTTTTGACCGACCCCCCGGCGCAGAGGTTCTTCAACCGTGAAAGATGACCTTGAGGGGCTCTTCCCCTGCGATCCGTCGTCCGATTCCCCGATCGAGGTCGCCGAGGCCGAGGAGCTGCAGAGCGGAAGGTCGCTGTCCACATTCCGTTTCTCGTGGCGCAAGCACGACGGTGAGATCCGCAACCGCATTGAGGCGGTGGCCGCCGACATGGTCAACGAGCTGTTCGGCCCGGCGATCGACGAGATCGACCGTTTCTACGAGTCAATCCGGATTCCCCTGTACAGGAACGGGGCCCGCGTCGTGGACAGCCGGGGACGCCAGGTTTGGCAGGTCGAGAACGGCAGGCCGGTGGAGAACTGGGGGCAGCTTACCGGCCAAGACATTGAGCAGGCCGTGATGAACCTGGCGCGGCTGAAGATGTCCGCTGCCGTGGAGGTGAACCGGCTGAAGAACGAGGCGGTGTTCGCCAAGATGATCGCCGACGACACGAAGCACGACTCGTGGGGCAAGATCCTGGGCGGCACCATCAGCGACCGAGAGGCCAGGGTCAGCCGCGAGTCGCGTGAGGACCGCTACCATTCCTACTTCCGCTACTACCTGTGGTCTAGTGCCGACGTCCTTTTCCGGGAAATCACCGATTTCCTTTTCCGAATAAGGGATGTCCGCAATTGGCGAATCAGCGACCAGTAGGGCTATTCTTCGCTCTGTGAAGAAGCTCCCCGAGGACCCCGATAAAAGGAGGTCTCAGATCTTCAAGCGCGTTTATCAGCACTTGGAGCATTTCAGGTCCCTGATGGAGTCAGGGGAGATGCCGCTGCCGGGGACGGTGACCGTTCCTGAGACCCAGGAGGAGATCTACCTAGCCGACCTGATGGTCGGCATCGAGTCCCTGCCCCCGCAGCAGCGAAAGGCCTTTGAGTTGATCTGCCTGCAGGGGTACACGGAGACCGACGCGACCAAGGTCATCCTGCCGGGGAGCAGGTGGTCGACCCCGACCCAGCAGTACGCCGACAGCGCCCTGCAGAGGATGGTCAAAGCGTATGATGACTACCAGGCCACCGGGGCGCGGCCTGAGCCCTACCAGGAGAAGAAGAAGAGGGCTGGCGAATAATGGCTCGACGCCGGACACCGAGATGGGTGAGGGAGCAGCAGATCGCCGAGCAGGTCCGCGCCGAGCGTGAGGCCGAGCGTGAGGCCGAGGATGAGGTCGGGCCGAAGGCGCTGCCTCTCCGGAGCGGCGAGCTGAACAGCATCGAGGAGGAGGCCGAGAAGATCCTCGCCAAGGGCCGCCGCCAGGACGAGGGGTCCGACAAGACCCAGTACCTGTCCCGCGAGCAGCACATCCTCCGCAAGAACAGGGAGGTCTACAGCAACAGCGGAGTCCCGGACGCCAGCCTCATCAGCGGAATCTACAAGAGGGTCTACAACCCCGACTTCGGCAACCGGCCGAAGAGGGCGAGGGGCGGCGACAGTGACTAGCCCCGACATGTCGGCGTTCGTCGACAAGACCGTCGACCGGTGGGTCCACCAGGCCCGCCAGGAGGGCAAGCTGGAGAGCTACCCCTCGACACGGTGCCGGGTCTGCCAGGACCCGGTGATCATGAGCCTCGTCAACAAGATGCTGGCCCGGGCGTTCACGATTCCCGACATCCTCGACACCCTGGAGTCACACAACCTGAAGCGCAAGGCCGACCGGCTGCCTGAGATCACCCGGTCGTGCCTCTACAACCACCGGACCCGGCACTTTGACGTCCAGTCGCCGGCCGGGGCGATCCTTCGCCGCATCCAAGAGGAGTGCGCCGTCCAGTTCGGCCAGGACTGGCAGACCGGGGTCGGGACGATCCTGAACGCGGCGAGCTACTACCAGACCATGATGATTCGGGGCTACGAGACCCTGATCGACCCCCGCACGCAGGTGACCCCGGCCGAGGGCGCGGCGGCGGCGGCGAAGTTCGACGAGATCAAGCGCAAGTCGGAGGGCGACCTGGACCGCGCCCAGATGCGCGTCCAGTACGGCCGGATGATTGAGGTCTTGCGGAAGTTCACCGACCCGGAGGACTGGCCCCAGATCCAGGCCGTGCTGCGCGGGGAGAGCTTTGATGAGCCCCCCGACGACGACGACGTCCAGGTCGTCTCAATCAGCGACCAAGTCGAGGAGGAGTAGTGGCCTCCGGCCCCCTGCAGCAGGTCCCTTCCAACGCGGTCGATGCGGCGGGACTGTCGGTCACGACCTCGGTCCGCAGCGCCTCCGACCAGAGGCCCGGGCAGATCTACGACCCGAGCAACCTGGCCGGTGTGGTGCCGGTCCACTTCCACCCCACGACGTCTCCGTCGATGGGCGGCCCGAACTTCCTGATGCTGAGTCGGGCCCGTTGGCTGTCGGCGACCTCGTCCGCGTCGGACCCCGCCGCCTACTCGGCCTACTCAGTCGACTCGAGCCCCAACTGGGTGAGCCTGAACGCCGCCTCGGGCTCCTACTCGGTCGTCAGGAGCGGGTACGAGATCCCGATGACGACACCGTCCGACACCCGGACCCTGACGGCGGCGGCGTCCCGGGGGGTGGACATGCTGTGGACCCTGAACAGCGTCGTGAGGGGATCCGACACGTCCGCCGTCGTCCAGAGCTGGTTCTACAACCAGGCCGTCAACACGGTCGACCTGCGTACCGAGGAGGCCATTCCCCAGGCCGTGAGCGGTGCCGACGCGGTCAACTTCTCGGCCGGGCTTCAGTGGTCGTCCACGACCGCCCCATACATGTACCTGTACGGTCTGGGCAGCTCCACCAACTACGTGTACGCCGCCCGCAAGGGCTGGTCCCGTGTCGGGTACACGTCGACGCCGGGGCAGCCGGTGGACCGGGACTGGGAGTTCTTCAACGGGGTCGGGTGGGGGCCGGACCCGACTGCGGTCCAGCCGGTGCAGACCGTCTCCGGGCCGATGACCAGCCACGGGCCCCTGTCGTTCGGCCATTACGCGATGCAGCGTGCCCAGCGGGGCATGCGGCGTGGACTGCAGGGCTACAGCTTCGTGTCGAGCGTGACCAAGAGCGGGAACTCGTACGCGGCCCAGGTCTACTCATCCCTCGGGGGGAGGCCTTGGAGCCTGTTCGGCCCCCCCATACCGTTGGGGGCGGGGTCCGCCTACACCGGCGGAACCGTCCAGTTCCAGGGCCATGTGGGCCCGAACCCGGGCCTGGTCGACTCCGTCAACAGTGCGACCGCGATCCCATACGTCTACAGCACGGTCTCGTCGTCGGGCGGGCACTCCAAGCTGAGCGTCAACTGGTCCCTGCTGCAGGTTCCCCGCCTGTCCTGATATGATTTCGGTATTGTCGAGCTGAAGGAGAATCAGCGTGTTGGTTTCGGAGTTGTCGGAACACCTGGCCCCGGCGACCGAGATGGTGATCTCGTGTTCCTTGGGCGATCTGAAGGTCCAGGACTGGGCCGAGTCGGTGACTGTGGGCGGTGAGCAGTTCTCGCTCGACGACCTCGGCACCTCGGTGCTGGCGAAGTTCCTGCACGTCCCGTCGACCTACATCAAGCGGTGCCCGCCTGAGTTCCGGGCGCAGACCCTGAACTATTGGGCGGAGCAGCAGGCCGAGAACACCGTCAACGTGTACGTCGACACCCGTGGGGAGTTGGTGTCAATCCAGTCGCCGGACGTGGTGACGGTGCCGACCGACCGGGTCGGCCAGATCGTGGCGAGGGTCTTCCGGCCCGACGACCAGGTCAAGGTCTACCAGGACTTCGACTCACTCCACATCGACGTCGTGTCGAGGGTCCACTCAGTCGACGTGCCGAACCCCCAGAGCGTGCCCTTCCGGCCCTTGGTGGGCGACGTGACCCACGGCGGTGTCCGCATACTCACCCGCCCCCATGAGGCGAAGAACCCGGTCGTGGTGTCTTACCTGGAGCGCTTGGTGTGCTCGAATGGGATGACGTCGGCCCAGAAGCTGGGCGAGATCGCCATCAAGGGCCTGACGGTCGACGACGTCTTGGAGGAGATGGAGGAGGCGGCCGGCCGGGTCTTGGGAGGGCTGGAGAGGTCGCTGGAGCTGTACGCGGCGACCGCCGAGATCCCGGTGCCGGGAAGCCTTCAGGCCTTCGCCCACCAGCTCGCGGTCGAGTACGGACTGAAGCGCCAAGTGCTCGACGAGGTGATGGCGATCGTGAACCAGCTTCCCGACTCGGCGACCGTCTACGACGTGGTCCAGGCCTTCACCCAGGTGGCCGGGATGCTGGACTGGCCGACCCGCATGAGGATGCAGTCGCTGGGCGGAGACCTGGCCCTCGACACCGAGCGGATGATCAAGCGTTGCACGTCGTGCGAGAGGCTGCTTCCCTAGGTAGGGCTTCGGGCGTCCCAGCGGGGTACTCCTTCCCCTGTGAGGACGCCCAGGGCCCGGGGGGCTTTGTGCCCCCCGGGCCTTTTACCTTAAGATCACCCCATGAAGATGAGTCAGGGCCGCAGCGACGGCATCAAGGACCTGTACGACTCGGAGCGCAAGAGGCTCCAGGAGATCGTCTACCAGTTGCGGGTGAAGCACTCGTTCCGGGGGGTCAGCTCACTGAAGCAGGAGTCGGACATCAAGTTCGCCTTCGAGCAGGAGGCCATCAACCGGTGCGCCGAGATCGGGCTCATCGTCTCGGTCCAGTGGGACCCCGAGGTGGCCGACGACCCGGCCGACAACAACCTGTACTGGATCCCGAGGGTGATCGTGAACGACCGGGTGACGAAGCTGGCCGAGTTCGACCACGACCGGCAGCAGTTCGAGATCACCAAAGGCGTCTTGGAGGAGCCCGGGTTCATCCGGCCCGACGGCACGATCAGCGACGAGCCGCGCAAGAAGAACATCTACTGAAAGGGGGCTCGGTGAAGGCCGCAGAGGGGTTCAAGATCTACGAGGAGACCGTCTACATCGTCAACGACGAGTGGAAGGCCCAAGACGTCGGCAGCTTCGTGTACAGGGAGGACGCCGAGGCGTTCATGGCCCACGCGATAGCCTTGAAGGAGCAGGAGATGGGAGAGACCGGTGGCGATTCTTGAGGGGTACGGCCCGTGCGGGATATGCCACCAGCAGATAGAGACCCCGACCCCTCCGCTGCGCCACTTCAGGGACAACATGATGGCCCACAAGTCGTGCGTGGAGGCCCAAGCGGCGCGGGAGTCAACCCCTGAGTACAAGAGGGAGCGGGCCGAGTTGGCCGTGGCCGACGCCGAGATGAAATTGAACTCGGCTCGTTACGATCTTGAGGTGGCCCAGAGTAGGCTGGCTGAGATCCTGAAGTCCCAGTAGCCGGTGCCGGGTCGCCGAAGGCTGCGATGTGCGGCGACCCGCCCCGCCCCATCTAAGGGTGAGGAGGCACAGTGACCCACACTTTCCTGCACAGGTTCGCCAAGATCGACACCCCGTACCCGCTGTCCCGGCACGTCGAGCACGACAGCCGGAGTCGGGCCTTCACCTTTGAGGCCGACCCCGCGTCGGTCGTCAGGAAGACCGTCGTCTGGACCCACAACACGCCGGTCCTCAACCAGGGTCAGGTCGGGTCGTGCACAGGCAACGCGATGGCACAGCTCCTGAACTGCCACATGTTCGCCCCGTGCCGGGAGGGGAAGGTCTCGCTCGACGAGAAGGACGCCTTGGGCCTCTACAGCCTCGCGACACACCTCGACGGCTTCGGCCCCGACCAGTACTACCCGCCGAACGACCAAGGCTCGTCGGGTCTGGGCGTCGCGAAGGCCGCCCAGTCGCTGAGCTACATCGAGAGCTACCTGCACTGCTACACGGTTCCCCAGTTCCAGGCCGCGATCCAGACCCAGCCGGTCATCACCGGCACGTCGTGGACGTCGTCGATGTTCACCCCCGACCTGAGCACCGGGATCATCACGGTCGGCCCGCTGAACGACCAGACGGTCCAGGGCGGACACGAGTACCTGATCCAGGGCGTCGAGTACGGTCGGGCGCTGCCCGGCCTGTCGGCCGACGACTACGTGGTGATTCTCAACAGTTGGGGCACCTCGTGGGGCGGCGGCCCCGGCCTGTCGGCCGGCCAGGCGAGGATCCGGCTCAGTGAGTACGCCAAACTCCTGGCCGACCAAGGGGACATCATCGCCCCCCAGTCGAGCAAGGCCACGAAGTCATGACTCGCGGAAACCACTGAGGCCCCCCGGTGACGGTCGCGGCGGTGCTTCTGGTGGCCTTCCTGTCGCTCTACGGCACCCTGCACCTGGGCACTGAGATCGCCGACCGTGTGACAACCGGCAAGTGGCATTGGTAGCCTTCCCGGTGTGGATTTTGACGCCTATCGGTGGCAGCGGGTAAGAAGCAACGACGACGACCCGGTCGTCGACTCTTTGCAGCGCGACGTGAGGCGGTTCCGGCGGGAGCACGGCCGTGGCGGACACAGGTTCCGCCGTGCCACGCTGAAGAGCGTTTGGCACATCGAACTGATCCATGCCGTCGTGAACCACACCGACGACTTGGTGTGGCAGCACTGGTACAACCACCCGAGCCGGGGTTGGACCCTGCAGCACTGGTACGACACCCGGCGAGAGGCCCAGGCGGCGGCCGAGCTGCCGTTGGCTGAGATCCTGGACCCGGTGAGGGCCCGGCCGACCGGACTGCGCGTCGAGGCCGGGTGGGCTAAGGGGAGCCGCCCGATCGTGGTGTCGTGTTCGTCGCCGGGAACCGCCGCCGTCATCCAGGACGTCTTGGGCAGCATCGGATGTATCGCCGCCATAGTCGAGTGAGCAAAGGGTGTGGAGGCACACCAGGCCCTCGTCCGTCTGTTGAGGTGCCCTGTCGTCCACCTGTACGCGGTGCTGCTGCGCCTGGGTGTGATTGAGGTTCGCTAAGCCCCAGGTGGGGCTGTTTTGCTGTTGACCCTTGTCCGGCGAATCCTGTTGTGTTCCAATGTCAAGAACTTTTTTGATCTTTTTTCTGTGCTGCACGAACACTTCCAGCTAACTCGTTTTTGGCTTCTGATCAGGGGTTTCTTTATGGCTGCAAATATATAATGGTGGAATCTGATCGCATCGAGAAGGAGTTCCCCGCGTGACAGAGATCAGGATCAAGCGCCAGGTGATCGAGCCCGGGATGGTCATGGCCATCACCCACGAGAGGGGCAGGTTCAAGTACAAGTACGCCACCTACTCGAAGGATGGGAGGCTGTCGCTGACCTTCGTCGGCGGCCCACCCGGCCACTACTGCTGGCGCAGCTTCCGGCCCGAGAGGGTGAAAAAGATTTTCCCGGGCCGGGAATAAAGTCTGGGTGTCTATGGTTGGAACGGTTATGAGTCAATCAATGCTCGAAAAGATCTCGAAACTTCTCAACCAAGCGGAGAACGCTGGGACCGAGTCCGAGGCGGCGGTCTTCATGGAGAAGGCCCAGTCGTTGGCGACCCTGCACTCGGTCGACCTGGCCCGGGCCCGGCACGCCACGGTGCAGAAGCAGCGCACCGTCCCGGTCCAGCGCACAATCCACATCGGCGAACGGGGCAGCAGGGGCCTGAGAACCCTCACCGACCTCTATCTGGGAATCGCGGCCGCCAACGACATCGAGGTGACCATCGCCTCAAACGCCACCCGCGTGTACGCCTTCGGGTTCGCCGAGGACATCGACGTCTCCGAGGCCCTGTTCGCCTCGCTGACGATCCAACTCCACAACTTCGTGGAGGCGTTCAAGAAGTCGAACGAGTGGAAAAAGGAGACTGTGTACCGCGACGGACACTACGGTCGCGGCCCAGACTGCGAGTGGATTCCCGGCGGCTACGTGCCGGTGCCGTGGCTGACCGCCCGTCTCAACTTCCAGGACGGTTTCTCGTCCCGGATCTCGCGCCGCCTGGCCCTAGCCAAGCGTGAGCGCGAGCAGGCCATCATCGACGCCGAGAAGGAGAGGGCCGACCGGCCCCACCTCGACGAGGAGGGCGTCCCCACCCCCGAGTTCAGTGTCTGGTTCCGTGTCCGTCACGGGCTCGACCTCGACGACCTGGACGACACGTCCAGCACGGTCATCGAGGTGATGGAGTTGCTGCGCGACACCGGCGACGACTGGACCCGGGAGATCCTGGCCGAGTACGTGGCCGCGCTCGACGACCAGTCCCGCAACTCGGGCACTGAGTTGGTGCTGGCCTCCAAGAAGCAGGCGGTCGCCGATTTCTACGCCCCGGCCAAGGCCCGCGCCCGGGGCACCTACCGTGGCGGCCACTCGGGTGCCACCTCCTACGGTGCCCGCGAGGCCGGTGGCCGGGCCGCCGACAGCGCCAGCCTGGGCGGCCGTGGCTCGATCGCGAACAAGAGGGAGATCGGGGCGTGAGGGACTCCCAGAGGGGCGGCGTGTACGGGGCCGAGTTCGTCCTCCGCGACCTGTTCGAGCGTGCCGAGAGGTCGGGCAACCCGATGGTCGAGATCGAGGGGGTGGCGATGACCCTGCCCCCCGAGGCGAGGTTCGGGTCGCTCGAGTCGGTCCAGGCCTACTGCGACCGGGTCACCGACATGGTGGGCGCACCGCCGGTCCGCGTGCGACGCCGTAAGGGGGCCCAGAAGGCCCACTACGAGCGCGGCGGGGTGATCGCGGTGCACGACGACGGCAGCCGGTGGGCGATGCGGGAGACCGTGATCCTGCACGAGTTGGCCCACCACCTGAGCCGGTCGTCCCGGGAGAGCCACGGCCCCGAGTTCGTGGCCGCCCACATTGACCTCCTCTCTCGGGTCATGGGGCCCGAGGCCGGTCTGGCCCTGCGGATCCTGGGGGCGTCGACGTCGGTGAGGGAGTCGTGCCGTGCCTGACTGGTCGTGCGCCGACTGCCAGGCCCTCCGCCAGTGGGCGGTCAGGGGAGGGTTGATCGACGACGCCGACTCCCCGGGGGTGTTGACCGACAGGGTCATCCGTCTGGTGGAGAACCTCGTCGCCCGTGTAGAGTCTCAGAGGTCCACACTGGAGTCCCTCGGCAGGAAGGCGCGGAATGACTGAGTTGCAGGACGCCGTCACACAGGCGATCCAGAGCTACGCCGACGACGGGATGAAGTCAGAGCTCCGGCTGGCCATCCTGGCCCTGGCCCCCAGCATCGCGGCGCACGTCGTCAGCGAGTTGAACCTGGGGCAGGTGTGGGGTGTCGGCGTCTTCGTCAGGGACGGCGGCGACAGGTGGGCCCTTGACGAGATTTTCTTCGACGACCCCGACCGCTCGGTGGCCGAGCAGGCCCTGTCAAGGGAACAGGGGGTCATGGGGGCCCTCTCCCGCGTCAACGGTGTGCCCGATGGGGAGACCGTGATGAGGGCCGCATTGATCAGTCGGATCGAGGGCGAGTGGGTTGAGGAGTCCCGGCCCGAACTTGACTCCAGACTGGTTGAGCTCGCCTCTAACGACGCCTAACCCCGGCCTCTCAGTTGAACTTTGCGGGCCACCTCTATAAAGTGGACCCAGCATCTCCTGAGAGGCGACTCCATTGGCGGTTACTGAACCCCGTAGGTTGAGACTGGGCAGCCTGTTCTCCGGGGCCGGCGGGTTGGACATGGCCGTCGAGGAGGTCTTCGGCGCTGAGTTGGTGTGGCAGTCCGAGCTCGACAAGGCCGCCTCGGCGGTGCTCAGCCACCACTGGCCCGGGGTGCCGAACCTGGGCGACATCAGCGCCGTCGACTGGTCCGAGGTGGAGCCGGTGGACATCCTGTGCGGCGGGTTCCCATGCCAGGACGTCTCCTCCGCCGGTCGCCGCGCCGGGATCAAGGACGGCACCCGGTCCGGACTGTGGTCCGTGTTCGCCGAGGCGATCGCCGAGCTCAGGCCCCGTGTGGTGATCATCGAGAACGTGAGAGGACTCCTCAGTGCCAAAGCCCATCGCGATGTGGAACCCGTCGACCCAGTTGTGGGAGAAGGAGCAGATCAGCCTGTTCTCCGGGCAGCCGGAGCCGTACTCGGCGACCTGGCCCAAATCGGGTATGACGCGGTCTGGACAACTCTTGCCGCTTCCAGCGTCGGAGCCCCCCACCGGAGGGAGCGAGTCTTCATCCTCGCAGTTGACGCTCTTCCACACGCCGGACACGGCACCGGACGCGCCGAACAAGGGGTCAAACACGAGGTCGAAACCGGCCGGCCTGGGGAACCTACCGCTACGGCCCGGACGGCCAGCCGGTGTACAACAACCTGGAGAACGCGGTGGCGCTGATGCCGTCCGTGGCGGCGATGATGCCCCCTCCGCGCCGGGCGACCTGAGCCTGCTGCCCACTCCCGCCGCCGTCGACTCCATCGCTGGATCGCCTGAGCGGCCCTCCCGCGCCCACCGGCCCGTGGACCTGCCCACCGTCGCCTACCGCCTGGCCGCCGATCCCCTGCTGCCCACCCCGCAGTCGGCGGACGGCGGCTCTATGGAGACCCACCGGGGCGAGGGCACCCGGCTCAAGCTGGCCGGTGCCGTGTCGGGGCTCCTCCCCACCCCGCAGGCCGGTGACGGCACGGGCGGCCAGACGTCAACCCCTGACCAGCGCCGCGCCAAGGGCCACCAGTTGAACCTGCCGCAGGTGGCGGTTCACGACCTGCTGCCGACGCCCGTCGCCAAGGAGGTCGGCACCAACCCGGCCCGCTACGACGAGTGGTGCGCCGAGCTGAAGGAGAAGCACGGCAACGGAAACGGCCACGGCCGTTCGCTGTCGGTGGAGGCGCAGCGGATCGGCCTGGCCCAGTCGCTGCTCCCCACCCCGACGACCAGCGACGGCCGGGGCGCGTCGACGGGCGGTGCCCACGACCCGAGCGTGCGGGTGCCCCGCCTGGCGGCAGCCGTGGAGGTGGACATGCCCCGCGACGCCGCGCTGCTGCCGACCCCGTGCGTGGTCGACCGCCTCTCCTCCGGCGGGATGACGCTCGCCGAGTGGGACGAGAGCCGCCGCAGCCAGAAGGAGAGGGGCGTCGGCAGCTACGGGCCCCGGGGCGACTCGTTGGGCGCTGCGGTGCTTCGCGCCCACGAGGGCACGGTCGACGAGCGGCCCGACTTCTCCTCCGCTGGGGCGCGCGACGATGGCTGACCCCGTCGACTTCCCGCTGCTGCCCACGCCGAACGCCGAGATGGGGAAGCACGGCAGCACCCACCCGGACAAGCGCAAGGGCCACCAGGTCTCGCTGTCGGACGCGGTGTGCTTCGGCACCGAGAACAAACTCCTCCCCACCCCGCAGGCCTTCGACCGGGTCGACCACGTGCGCTCGCCGGAGAAGCTGGCCGAGACCCAAGGCGGGTGCCGCAACCTCCGGGAGGTCGTCGTGAACGAGCTCTTCCCCACGCCGACCGCGCAGGACGCCGCCAACAACGCCGGTCCCGCCCAGTACCGGCGCAACACGCCGCCGCTGAACGCCGTCGCCGTAGAGCTGCTGCCCACCCCCTCGGCGACCGAGGGCAACCGAGGCGGCGGCCAGGTTGACGACGCCAGGCGTCAGGGGCACCAAGTGAAGCTGATCGACATGGCGCCGTCGTTGGACGCGATCAGCCATTACCTTCCGACCCCCACGGCGGGCGACGAGGGGGGAGGGATGAGGACAGTGAGCGACGGCGAGGGCGGCAGGAGGCCCGTGGAGTGGGACGACGTGACCAAGCCCACCGGCGAGGGCGGGGCGAGCAGGCTGTGGGACGTGGCCGGCTTGGTGGACGTGCAGTGGGGCAGGTATGAGGCGGCCATCCGGAGGTGGGAGGGCATCACCCGCCCGGCACCGCTGCCGACCGAGCCGAACAAGAACGGGAACCCCCGGCTCTCGGCGGAGTTCTCTGAGTGGATGATGGGCTGGCCGAAGGGGTGGGTCACCGACCCGGAGATCGGCATCACCCGCAGCCAGCAGTTGCGTATAGTGGGCAACGGCGTGGTGTCCCTGCAGGCGGTCGCCGCCTTGGAGCAGCTCCTTGAGTCCATGCTGGAATCACGCAGAGAGGTGACATGACAACCGTTGACGGCGTCACGCGCATGATGAGGGCACACCTCCGTTCCGAGAACTGGATGGAGGAGGCCCTGTGCTCGCAGGTCGACCCCGACCTGTTCTTCCCTGAGAAGGGGGCGGCGTCGGATGCGGCCAGGGCGTGCAGGATCTGCGAGTCGTGCCCGGTTCAGAAGCAGTGCCTCCAGTTCGCGGTCAGGACTGGAACCCGGTGGGGCGTGTGGGGCGGGGTGACCGAGCGCAATCTCCAGCGCATGATCCACCGCCACAGGGTAGCCTCGTCGTGATCCCGAAGAGGCTGATCCGGGTCGTCCCCGAGGAGACCTCCCGCACGGTCGAGGACTTCTGGTCGGCTGCGTGCCGCCTGCACCCCACGTGGGAGCACGTCACCCTGCGCGACCCGATCGACCCGGCCGCGTTTCCGTTGACCCGCGACCACTGGTCGTCGTGCGAGTCGGGGGCCCAGTTGGCCGACCTGGTCCGGGCCGAGGAGGTCTACTGGCGGGGCGGCGTGTATGTCGACTCCGACATGGAGGTCCTGCGGCCGCTTGACCCTCTGCTGGGGGCGTCCATGTTCGCCTGCTGGCAGGACAAGGACTGCGTCTGCAACGCCATGTTCGGCGCGATGGCCGGGCACCTCGCCCTCAAGCAGGTCATCGAGTTGTCGCTGAAGCGCCACAACGACGGGACACTGTGGTCGGGTGTCATGGCCTTCGATGAGTGCGTCCGCAACCGTTCCGACCTCTTACTGCTGCCCCCGGCCTGCTTCTTCCCGTACCACTGGACGGTGAAGGAGTTCTTCAACAAAGACACCGAGTCGGGACAGCACAACCGGGGAAGGCTGCTAGAATCCAACCCGTGGATCTACGCGGTACACCACTGGGCCGACTCGTGGAAGGGGTCGCGTGAAGCTGCACTTGGGGTGCGGGCACAACTTTCTTGACGGCTGGGTCAACGTCGACAGCGACACCGAACTGCCCCGCCGGGAGGACATCCTCATCATGGACGTCACCGAGGAGTTCTGCTTCCCCGACGACACCTTTGACTTCGTCTTCACCGAGCATTTGATCGAGCACATGACGTGGTCCCAGGGCCTGCACATGCTCCGCGAGTCGCGCCGGGTGCTGCGGCCGGGGGGCACTCTTCGGGTCGCCACCCCGAACATGTACTTCCTGATGTCCCTATTGCGCGACCCGGACGGGAACATCGACTACTTGAGGTGGGCGACCGAGCAGTTCCTCCCCGACGCCCCGTACGTGTCGTCGTGCATGGTGATCAACAACTTCGTCCGCGACTGGGGCCACCTGTTCATCTACGACGGCAAGACCCTGCACACCTCCCTGATGGCGGCCGGGTTCCGGCGGGCCTACGTCCAAGACATATCGGTCAGCCAGTTCAAGGAGCTGCGGGGCCTGGAGAACGTGGGGCGCATGCCCGAAGACTTCTTGGAGCGGGAGACGATGGTGATGGAGGCGGTCAAATGAAGGTCGCCGTGCTGGTTCCCCGCCGCGAGGACCACGGACGTCGCGATGAGATATGGGCCTGGGTCAAGGGCTGGATGCGGGCCCACCACCCCGATTGGCCCATCTACGAGGGGAGGGACGACGACGGTGAGGTCTTCTCAATGGCGAAGGCGCGTAACGATGCCGCCCGTATGGCTGGCGACTGGGACGTTGGCCTCATTATGGATGCTGATACCGTCGGGCCGCCGGATGTTGTGGAGGATGCTGTCCGACGGGCACGGCACTCCCTGAACCTGGTCGTCGCCGGGGACACCCGGATGTGCATGGACGTGGATTCCAGCGACCGGATCATGCGCCAAGGGGTCTGGTTCCCCAGGCCCGACGGCTGCTTGCCCAAGACCGGGACCGGGGCGAGCGACTCCATCTACGGTGAGCCGTCGAGTGGGGTGATGGCGATCTCTCGCCGATTGTGGGACGCGACCGGCGGCTATGTCGAGTCGCTGGCCGGATGGGGGTATGAGGACCTGGTGTTCCTCGCCCAGGCGAACCTGTTCGGCGACGGGGTGATGTGGATGCCCCGGGGGATACTGCTGCACTTCTGGCACCCTAGGAGCCGGTTGACCGACGACACCGACCGCAACCACCGGGTCTGGCAGGAGATCGGGGCATTGGCCTGTCACGCCAACGCCCGGGATCTGGTTCGCGACTACCTGGCCGACCAATTGGGACATACATGGCCGTAAAGCCCCGGGTGGTGGTGTTGGTCCCGTATCGTCAGGCGACCGAGTGGCGCGACCGGTTGTGGGACTTCACTCGGTCCTGGATCCAACAAAACCATCCTTGGCCGATCTATTTGGGGGCCGGTCCCGACGGGCCTTTCAATCGAGGCGCTGCAATCAATAGGGCCGCCGAGGCGGCTGGTGACTGGGATGCGGCCATTATCAGCGATTCCGATAACATTGTTGACCCGTGGCTGTTGAGGAACGCGGTTACTGTTGCCCTGAGCGAAGACCAGTGTGGATGCGTCTATCCGTTCGCGACTTACATGTATCTCGACGAATACAGCACCCGTCGGATCTTAAACTGGTCCCACAACTCGTGCGACGATGTGAAGTGGTCTTTTTTGGCCCCTGAGCGCCACGAGGACGGCTTCCGGCGCTCGGTCCGTCACCACCACGCCTCCGGCATCCAGGTGGTCACCAGGGCCGCGTACGAGGCCGTGGGTGGATTTATCGAGTTGCAGGGGTGGGGCGCGGAGGACGAGATCATGAGAGTCCTGTTTGAGGTGTATGGGGGTGGCGTCCGGTGGCAGGCCGGGGGAGCGTATCACCTGTGGCATCCGGCAAATAGAAATGATCCACAAGATGTCAATAATGTGCAGAACCATCGAATCCTTTCCGAGGTTCTGTCTTTGTCGGTGGTCCCCGATTCGCTGGGCGATTATTTGAGGTCCGGAGGTCACCCGCTCCCGTAGAGGAGGGCCGGTTGAGGTTTCTCCGTTTCCTGCTGGCCTGTTCGGCCGCAGCCTCCATCGCCCTCTCGGCCATGCACCGGGAACCCAATCGGGGGGCCGGCCCGGGTGTCGTGTGGACGGTCCCGACCCGCATCTGCAGCGAGGTCTACCCGCCGGTGTGCATGAGATCCAAACTGGTCATAAACAACCCCGTTTACGACACCTGATTTGGTATCGTGTCACCATGCAGAGCAATGCCATGCGCCACTACCAGCGTGCCGAGAAGTTGCTGTTGACGATCGCCGAGAACAAGGACCGGGTGGGCTTCGACGCCGCGCAGGCCGGTGTGCTGGCCCAGGCCGCCATTGCCGAGGCCCTGCTCGGGCTGCTGTACAGCCGGGAGAGCCAGGCCCGGCACGTATGAACACTTGGTTACACTCCTATGCCGTCTGGTCGACCGCCCTCGGCCTTCCCCCGAACCACGAGCGTGTGGCCCACGCGGTGGTCCGGGAGAAGATCGCCCAGGCCGTCGAGCGCCGCGAGTTCGAGGGTGTAAACCCCGGCCCGGACCCCGAGAATGGGTGAGGGGGTTCCCCTCTTCTAGCCTCGGGGAGGACGGTGCCTGTGAAGGCCTACTGGTGGAAAATGCCAGGTGAAGCCTGCAATTTCGGCGACGACCTCAACCGGTTCATCCTTGGGAAGATGGCCGTCGACTTTGAGCACGTCTACTCCGACTGCCACTACAGGTGCCCGGCCGAGGCGGAACTGGTGGTGTGCGGTTCCGTGCTCGAGCATCTGCCCGAGGATTGGGCGGGGACCGTGTGCGGCGCCGGTGTCCTCTACCCGTCGACCCGGATCAACTTGAGCAGTGCCAGGGTCCTGGCCCTGCGCGGGGAGCTGACCCGGTCGGCGGTCATGGGGGCCGGCCCTGACGTGCCCCTGGGAGACCCCGGCCTGCTGGCCCCTCGGTGGATCAGGCCGGCCCAGCCCAAGTACCCGCTCGGCGTGGTCCCCCACTGGAGCGACACGGAGCTTCGGGGGCGTTTCTCGTACGGGCGCTACATCGACCCCCGCCAGCCCGCCGAGAAGGTCGTCGAGCAGATCATCCAGTGCAAGTCGATCATCAGTTCCAGCCTCCACGGGATCGTCATCGCCGACGCCTACGGCATCCCCCGCCAAGCCGAGCTGCCCTTCCTGTCGTACCGGGACGGGGGCGACTTCAAGTATCGGGACTACACTTCGGTGTACGGTGAGGAGCCCATGTTCGGGAGGATGCACCTGGTCGACCGGCGGAAGGTGGGGAGGGTCCAGGGTGAGCTGTACGCGGCGCTTCAGACTGCGGTTGGCATTGACCTTCCATCTCCTGATCGCCGCCGTGAGCCCCAGGTTTCTCTGCTTGTCCCCTTTCGGGACGACGGCGAGCACCGGAGCCGGGTCTGGAGGTGGCTGCGGAGCTATTGGCGGTCTAGGGGGTTGGACGCCGAGATCATTCAGGCTTCGGATGACGGCACCCCATTTTCTAAGGCCGTGGCCGTGAACAACGCCGCCAGGATTGCCCGGGGTCGGGTGTTCGCCATTGTTGACGCCGACACCTATCTGTCTCCTCAGTCGATAATTGAGTGTGCGAACCGTATCGAGTCGGCTGGGCGTCGGACCTGGATGATGCCGTACAACGAGTTGTACCGGCTCAGCGAGTCGGTGACGACAAGGGTCATTGAGGGCGATCCTCGCGGACCGGTCATCGATTTCGTGCCGGGGCCGGGCGAGACCGAGGTGGTCGGCGGCCACACCCCCTACACCCCGTACAGTCCGTTCGCGGGCCACGAGTACGGGGCGATGGCCCAAATGATGCCCCGGGGGGCTTTCTTCGAGGTCAACGGAATGGACCCGAGGTTCCGGGGCTGGGGCTCGGAGGACGTGAGCCTGCTGCGCTCGCTGGACTGCCTGTGGGGCCAGCACGAGGTGTACACGGGCAGGGTGTTGCACCTGTGGCACGCCCGTATCGGGAGCGGCCTGGCCGACCGGCAGTGGGTGGGTCAGTCGTGGGGGCTGGCGAACAGCCGCCTGGCAGACCGGTACGCCGCCGCGATCGCGGAGCCGGGATTCATGCGTGTCCTGGCCGACGAGCACCCCCTGTGAGTCAAGGACTGGTATGACTGGTGAGACTTGGTCTGAAAAATGGCTGTGAGGTCGGTGGGTGCCCTTATCGTGGCACTATTCCTTCTCAGCTACTCATTGAGTAAAAGGGCTTCCCAATTTGTTTTGAATAGATGTAAAGTATCCGGGATTTAAGTAGCACAGAACGGCTGGTCGGGAAATGTCAGGGTCAACCCACTGCGAGACCTCCCCCTTGGAGGGCCACGACTTCGCCGTACCGTGCGACTCCCGAATCTCAGTCCGGCGCGGCGGCCAGGTCATCGACCTGCAGGTGTGCGAGAACTCGGCCTCTTGGTGGGCCAGGCTGCTGTGCTGCGATCGGGTCATCTTCTCCTGCGACCCGCACAAGCTGGTCCACTACTCGCTGTGCTCGGTCTGCCTTTCGGGCATCGACCGGCCTGGGTTGATGTGGCTGAAGATATGATGGGCTACAGCGACCCCGGCCACGACTACTTCAACAGCCCCGCCCATGACCCTCCCCACTTCCTTGACGACCGGGGCAGGAGGATTTTCGCCGCGATCGAGATGAACCTCGTTGAGCAGGCCAGGCTTGACCGCCAAGGCAACGGAACCGTGATATTCCGGAAGGACAGGTTCGACGCCGCGATCGACGCAGTCATCGACATCGCCCAACTCGCCAAGGCCGTGCAGGGAGAGCTGGAAGGGGGGCGGCCGTGAGAAGGGCGCTCAGTCACTCGTTGTTCCTCCTGACGGGGAGGATCGGTCTCGGCGACTTCACGATCCCCCTCCGCCTGCGGTGGGCGAGGCCGCTGGACCTCAGCCAGCAGGCCTACTGGGCCAAGGTCATAGGCTCGGGCCCGATCGCCGACCACTACAAGAGCCCCATCCTCTGCCAATGCTGCGACGACAACAACGCCGGGATCGAGTACAGCGACCTGTGCTCCAAGGTCAACGACGTCTGGTCGGCGTGCGACGGACCCTAGGGGAATAGGTTCCGGCGGCCGTGCGTTGAAGCCGGTGAAGGGAGTGCGATTCATGAGGCAATTTTCCGAACTGACCGACCGAATCCGCCGGTTGGCCGCCGACGACCCCGACCGGGTCGCCTACTACTGGTACTTCGACGAGACACCGGCCGGTGTCCTGTCCCCGATGTGCATCTGGGGCCACGTGATCGCAGATCTCGCCCGGCCGACCGGCATGTGCAGGGTCCAGACGCCGACCGGAGAGCTGGTCTTGAGGTCGATCGTGGAGATGTCGCCCGACGACTGGCGGTCGCTCGGCGTCGAGCCTCCCGACCCCGACCAGAGGATCTGGTCGGCGATGGTCCAGGTCACCCAGGACGACGGCCACCCGTGGCGCGACGCCGTCCTGCTCTCAGACGAGACCCTGAGGGAGATATCGGGATGAGGGGCTTCTTTGCGGCCGCGCTGCTGTCGTCTCTGTTCGCCGCGACCCCGGTGGCGTCGGCAGACCCGGATGTGTCGTCGTTCCTGGCGGCCGTCAAGTCGGACGGGATCGTGGGCACCCCCAGTTCGGTCCTGACCAACGGCCAGTACGTGTGCGGCTACCTGTCGTCGGGCCACAACGGGCTCCAGGCGGCGAAGGTCCTGTACGCCAACGAGGACATCGACATGGCCCACGCCGAGAGCTTCGTCGTCGACGCGGTCCACTACCTGTGCCCCCAGTACGAGCCCCACTCGTCGTCGTCGGCGAACAGGGCCCCGAAGGCGATCAAGAGGGTTCCCCTGCCCGTCTTCAACGACAACGTCATCGTCCATGATATTTTGGTGTGATGGAAGACTGGGTTCCCGGGCGTCACAAGAGGTTCGTCGGCGGCACCAAGCACACCAGCGGAGACTATGAGATCGTTCCCGCACACTCGGCCCCGGGTGCCCGATGGCACCTCAGGCATCAAGGGCAGAAGCTGGGCAGCTTCAAGCACCTCGCCGACGCCAAAGAGCACGCCGAGTTGAGGCACTTGGCGGTCGAGGCCCGACAGGAGTCGGCCGACGAGAGGCCGGTTCGGAGGAAGAGGAAGAAGGAATGAGCTACCGTGGTGTCTGCCGCCACTGCTACACCGATCTCGTCCAGCACCCGTCGGGGCAATGGGTGCCGACCAGTGACCCCTCGGGGAGTTTGTACTGTCAGGAAAACATGTCCCCGGGATTCTGCCGTGTCCTGCACGAGCCGATGCCCGTCGGTTTGAAGGGTGCCCCCATATGGAGCCGGTGACGCTGGACGACATCGAGGTCGGCAGGTTCGCCTTGAGGACCTTCTCAACGCGATTCCCTTTCGCGTCCCGGCCGCAAGACCAGGTCTTGGCACCGATCTCGGTGAACGACCCCGAGGCCTGGCTGACCGGCACCTGCGAGGCGGTATGTCACAAGGGGGAGAGCCGTGAGGGGGACATCCTCCCGAACGGCATGCGGGCCTACTGGCTGGGCGGATACGACGAGCCCCACGATTCTCCGCACGAGAGGTGCCGGTGCGGGATCTACGGCTCCTTCTCGGTGAAGGCCCTGTACGAGTCGGGCCCGATTTTCGTGAATCGGATGGTGGCGGTCATCGCCGCCGAGGGGTTCACCATCATCGGCGACAAGGGTTTGAGGACCCAGCGTGCCCGGGTGACCGCGTACTGGGTGAACGGCGACCGATTGTCGCCCCACGATTCCGATACCCTCTGGTACGGCTACCAGCGGCGTCTGGAGGCGAGCCGTAGGCAGTTCTCAGAAGCCGACGAGTACAGTGAGTTGAACGACATGCTGGAGTCGTACGGGTTCCCGGCGCACGAACCGGTCGCCTCCGGGAAGAGGGAGGGCGGCTCGTGACCTTGTTCGGGGTCAACATCAACCTGATCACCTCGATACTGGTCGGCGGCGTCTGGTACTCTGTCGTCCCGGGAACGCTGTCCATGACCCCGACTGGGGCCGGAACCGTGAGGTTCCAGATCAAGAGCCTGAGCCAGTGGCTGGTGACCCAGTTGCCCAGCGTCACCGCCGTGATCTACCCGGTCCCCCTACCCCCGGGGCCGGGGCCTAACGCCGCACTGTCGGCAGAAGAAGGAGAGTGATTCGCATGTTGAGAACCCTCAAAGAGGTCATTGACCAGGTGACGTCGGTGATGCTGGTCGACACTTGGCACCCCATCCGCCCCGGCACCCTCTCGGTGCTGGTTTCGGGCTACGACGAGGACGACGACGACGATATCGAGGTGGCCCTGAAGTTCCACTCGCGGATCGCCGACGAGTGGATGGTCGTCCGGGCCAGTGCCGTGGCGGCGTTCGCCCACCCGTACCACGGGTAGGCCCTGAACAGCAGGTATTGCGCTATATAGTCTTACCTGGAACTGTATATGCGTGGATGGGGTCGTCGTGGGGAATAAAAACCGCTTGCGTGGCGTTGTAGCGGGCATGATCACCTCCACCAAGGCCTCGGCCGAACAACTCCGCGCCCGGCTGGAACTGCGCCGCTCGTCGGCGGCCCAGCCGCACAAGTCAAAGAGGGCCTACGATCGGCGCGACAAGTCGTGGAAGAAGGGCTGGTAGTCGGATGTGCCGGGGCGTATCGTCCGGCCTGTGGTCCGTGTTCGCCGAGGCGATCGCCGAGCTCAGGCCCCGTGTGGTGATCATCGAGAACGTGAGAGGACTCCTCAGTGCCAAAGCCCATCGCAACGTGGAATCCGCAGACACAACTCTGGGAGACCAGTCAGAGCGACCTCTTCTCCGAGCAGCCGGAGCCGTACTCGGCGACTTGGCCGACCTCGGGTATGACGCGCAGTGGACAACTCTTGCCGCTGGAGATGTCGGCGCACCCCACCGCAGGGAACGAGTGTTCATCGTTGCTACCGACTCCGACGCAGGCGGATTGGGGTCGCGGATCGGTGCATCCCGACCGGCGGAAGGAACTGAACCCGAAGCACTCGCCAGAGTTGCACGAATTAGCCCGACACGGGTTCTTGGGGTAGACCTTCTTCCGACGCCGACGTGCCAGGACGGTAAAAACAACGCCGGTTCCTAGGCGATATGGGTCTACACAAAGATTCTCCCCGGGTCGGGAATAAACCGGACGCCCCTATGGTTGGAAAGGTCATGGACGTCGCGAACCCCTCCGGCGTCCTTCCCGCTGAGACCGAGGAGCGCCACATGACCACCAACACCGACACCGACACCATCGTCGTCGACGGCTTCTCCGTACGACTCCGCGCCCGGGGTTACGACCGGCGCGGCTATGGGGCCAAGACCCGGGTCTACGGGGCCTGCGACGACTTGGTCGCCGACCTGAACGCGACCCAGCCGCGCTGGGTCCTCTACCGCACCGACGAGAACTCCCCGGCCGAGGACGTCGCCGCCGAGCAGGAGTGGCTCGTCTGGCGCGACGCCACCAAGAAGGTCGCCGGTATCCGGCTGCGGGCCCTGCTGGCCAAGCTGGCCGGCGACGCCGACACCCTCGGCCGGGAGGGCGTCATGATCTCCCCCGCCGCCGCCGGTTCAGTCCGGTTCTCGTTCAAGGCGGGCTGCTCGTGCGGCTGCTCGCCGGGCTTCATCATGGGCGGCACGGTGTTCCACCGGGGTCGCCCGGTCGACCTGTTCATCTCCGAGGCCGGGTGACCTCTCCCGCCCCCCTAAAGGGTGTGGGGCCCGTGCTCCTGGTCTGTCTCACCAAGGTCTTGGTGGCGTGTGTCATCGTCACCCGCGACCCGGTGACGGTGGCGTGTTTGTTCATCGTGTCGGCGACCACTACACTCACGGTCCGTGAAGAGTTTTACCTTGGACATGGCGATCGCCCAGCAGAAGAGGTGCCAGTCGAACCGTAAGGTCGTCGACCCGAACAACAACGAGGTCGACTACTGCGCCCAGAAGTGCAAGAGGTGCGACCGGTGGCGTCTGTGGCGGGCCAAGCGCCGCAAGTGAACCGAGGGATCTACGCCAAGGCGCTGACCCGGCGACTGGTCGCGAACACTCCCTTCGGCCCCGACCTGGTCGACGAGCCGGACCTTTCGGGACTGCCCGACTGGGTGGTCGAGGCCTATGAGGATCAGATCCTGTTCGTGTCCAGGGCCGACCCCCAGTGCCGGTTGTGGGTCGTGCTGCCGATTGACTGCGAGGAACTGCTGGGCATAGAGGCCGGGCTGGCGATCAGTGCCTCGCCGTCGTCAATGCTGATATATGATGACCTGAGCGAGTGCGTTCGTGTCTTGGCGGAGGCCGAGTACGTCGGCCCGTACTCCAAGTACGAGCCGAGAGACTGAGTAAACTTAAGGGTCGATGAGTGACTGAGCCGGTTGACATGACTGTCCTGTACTGCCTTGACGAGGACCCCCCGGTCATCCTGTTGATGGCCAGGATCCCGCTTGACGGGTACCGCGAGGTGATCACCAGCATGGGCACCAAGACGTTCGCCCAGAACATGATCGACGGCGTCGGGGCGGCCTTGGTCGGGTACGATATGGACATCTCCTACACCGAGCGTTGCTTCACGATTACCGAGAAAGAGATGGAGGAGGCCGGTGACGGCGACTGAGAGGGTCATGATCCACTTCAACCTGTACGACGAGTCGATCAGTTTCAGGGTGACGTGCCGCAGGGCCGTTTTCGCCGAGCTGCTTGACGACATGGCCAGCCCAGAGTTCCGCACCCAGCTCCGGGACAGCGTCTCGGCCGGTTACGCGGCCGCCGACCTGGACGTCAACCTCACCGGCAGGGAGTTCACCTTGGGGGCCGGCTCGTGATGTCGCCCAAGGACCAGGAGGCGATCCTGGTGTACGTCTTGGAGCGCTTCTTGGAGCCGGGGGACGTCGTCCTGACGAGGGGCAACGTCAACCAGTTCTCGAGCGCCGTCCTCAAGTGCTTGGAGTCACTCGGGTGGAGGCTGGACTACGACCCCCGGCGGCTGCGCGACACGATCGCCGACGCGGTCAACAAGATGGCCCCACTCCCCGAGGCGGACGAATACCCCGCCCTTCCCCCAGAGAGGCTTGTCGGATGAAGAGAATCGTCTCGGGTCAGGGGGTGACCGATTGGGGTTCGACCCAGAACGATGCCCCTCCCCTGTCGCCGGTCCGTGAGCGCGTCTCGGCGATCATTTACAGCCACTGGCTGGCCGCCAACGGGACGACCGCCAACATGCCCCAGTGGGTCGGTGAGGCCGCCAAGGAGGTCATCGCGTACGCCGCGACGGTGCCGTCGAGGATCGGCGAGGACGCCGACCACATCAGGAAGGGGATCGCGTGAACGGCCAGGTCAGGATCACCTACGGAGACGACCAGGACCTGGTCGGCCCCTTCGACGTGGGCGACAGGGAACTGTACGCTTTCCACACGGGCTTCCTGTGCGGGAGGCTGTCGGAGCGCCACCCCGACTACGACCCGGGGAGGGTCCAGTTCGAGATCATCGTCGACGGGAAGGACTGACCGTGGGGGAGACGAAGGCGACCAGCCTCGGTTCGTGCGGCCTGTGCGGCCGCCAGATCGACCAGATGACCCCGATCGGCCACGTCCTGCTGGGGGTTCCGAAAACCCCCTATCTGGCCCACAAGGGGTGCGCCGACGACTCGAGGGCCCCGACACCGGCCGAGACCTTGGTGGTGTCCACCCCGGCCGAGATCTCACCTGAGTCCTTCCCGGGCGACGTTGAGCCGGTCGCCCCTCCCCCGGTCCGTGAGCAGCGGGGTCGGCGGAAGAAAACCGAAGACAGTGAAGATTAGCCTGACCGTCGACCTGATCGGACTCGATGTCATGGCGAGCTCGCTCGACGACTTCCTCGCCGCCCTCCGGGCGATGCCCGAGCCCCTCACGACCAAGGAGATCGCCGAATGGCTGCTGACGAAGCCGGACCCGACGTTCACCCAGAACCGGCACCTGGCCTACCTGGCCCTGCTGTGCGCGACGGCGATCCAGCGGCTCTAGACTGGGACTACACGCCGCCGGTGGTGACCTACGACCCGATCACCGAGGAGGTGAACGTCACCCTCAACACGGGCGAGACCCGTAAGGAGATCAAGACCGTCGGCTACGTGGTGAACCCGAAGTTCGGCGTCGACTGGCCCCACCTTCAGACCCTGCGCCACTTCGCGGCCCTGATCGAGCACCGGGCCGGCCACCACATCCGGGTCGTCGAGACCGAGGTCGGGGGCGAGGAGTGCTTCGAGGTCCGGACCAGGCACTCCGCCGGGGGGCCGGCCCCGTACGAGATCGTGTACGCCTGGCTGTCAGGGTTCGAGAACGGTGCCCACGAAACCTTGTGGGCGGCGACGAAGAGGCCACCCCGGCCGTGATCCCCATCGCCATAGTCGCCCACCCGGCGCGACGCAAGCTGGCCGAGTCCTTGGCCGAGCAGGTCAACGCCGAGGTGATCCTGTGGGACGACTGCGGGCTGGGGGCGGGCCGCAACCACCTCCGTGCCTGGCAGTGGATGGCCGAGCACCGGGACAGGGAGTGGGGCGTCGTCCTGGAGGACGACGTGGTCCCCATGTCAGGTTTCCGGACCCACCTCTCGAGGGCCTTGGAGGGCTCCCCGACGCCGGTCCTGTCGCTGTACCTGGGCCGGGGCAGGCCCCTGGCCTACCAGCAGCGCATCGCCCAGAGGATCGCCGCCGACGTCAGCTACCTGGTAGCGCCCGACCTGTTGAGCGCCCAAGGGTACGCGATGCCGGTCTACATGTTCAAGGACGCGATCAAGTTTTTGAATCTGCGTATGGCTCGCGGTAAGATGCCACCCGACGAGGCCCTGAGCGCCTGGTGCCGCAACAGGTCGATCAAGGTCGGGTTCTGCCGCCAGAGCCTCGTCGACCACCTCGACGGGCCGACCCTGGTCAAGGATCACGGCGACGGCCAGCCACGAAACGGGAGGACTGCCTTGGTGACCCCAGACTCGGCGGGCGGGGAGGACCTGCCCGAGGTCCGGCGTGCCTGGATCCGGGCCTCGTTCCCCGACTGGACGAAAGGCTCGGCGGAGCTGTGACCGAGTACGCCCCCTTCCCGGAGGCCGTCGACGACATCAGGCACGACCTGGAGATCCGGCGGCAGGCGATCCGCATCATGATGGCCGAGATAAGCGCGCTCCAGTCACACCTCCGGAAGAGGATGACCCCCCTGGAGTGGCTCCAGTACCAGTCCGAGGTGGTTGAGTCGTCTCGGGAGGGAGCTTTCTCGATGATGCAGGAGCCGCCGAATGTCTGAACGTAACTGGCCCGAGTCGATCAGCGAGGCCATGAAGGCGATCACCCGAACCTTCGACGGTTCGGTGGCTTTGTTGATGGGCGAACACAGGAAGAAACCGATCGTGGACGTCCAACTGCCCGGGGGTGGCGATGAGTAGTTTCGCCCTGATCCCGTTGGCGGTGGTCCTTTTCCTGCTAGTCTTGTCGGGGTTGGACTTGTGGAAGAATCGATAGGGGAAAGTCGTGTCTGACGACGGCGCAGGTTACGAGTTGTACAAGCTGTGGTTGGGCGGCGGTGCCAACTATTGGGAACTGTACTCGGACCAGTACAAGCAGAGGTGGGAGTCGCTGGCCGATGCTATGGCCGACGTGGTGAGGATGAAGGTGAACGAGGCGACGGGCACCCGGGAGGGCCTCGATTCTTTGTCGGACCGGCTGTACTCGCTGGCCGAGCAGGGCGACTTCCACCTGAAGGACGACCCGGTGACCCCTCCGGTCACCGTGAAGCCCGAGGATTACGTGGAGCCGAGGAGGATCGAGGCCGGAGAGCCGGTCGACACGTCTCTGCTCGAAAGGATCCTCGTCGAGTATTTCCGCAAGGACCGGAAGTTCCGCGTGGCCATGATGGAGCAGTTGGCGGAGTTGGTGTAGGGGCCGATTCGGCCGCCCCCGATGGAAGGAGAAGATCAGATGGTGTTGGAGAAGGCGGGGGACTTGGACGTCCTGCCCGACGGTTCGGTGGTGCTTGACTCGCACGGCCTGTTCGTCATGAAGCGCGAGGGCTGCTGGTTCTGCGGCCGGGTCGAGGAGTGGGAGCCGGTGCTGCCCGCCAAGCCGGTGCCGGTCGAGTGAAAGCCCTGTTGGTTTTCGCCTTGGCGGTGGGTCTGCTGTCCTGCCCCACCGCGTCCGCGAACCCGATCCCGGGCCACCCGAACTGCGACGGGGTGCCGTGGGGCTTCCTGGGCAGCGCACGCCGGATCCTGTGCGACGGCCCGGTCGGGGCCGACGGTAGCTGGGTGAGGGCCCGTCTGGAGTACATCCCGGCCCACTACGTCCCGGCGACCACGTCGTGCTCGGGAGGGTCGTACTCCACGTACTGCTCCAGCTACCCGGGCGGCTGGGTGGACGACAACGTGACCGATGAGGAGCAGTACGTGGTGACACCGCAGACGGTCCTGCCCGACGAGCCGGGACACCTGGGCTGATGTTCAAGAGGTTGAGGGAGTTCCGGGTGTCGTCGATCCTGGACGTGCTGTTCCCGCCTCCCGAGTTCTGGTTTCCGGACGAGGATCGGGGAGGCCCGGGCATCCTGGACAGGAAGCCCCCTCTGACGTCCCGTCAGGTCCGGGACGCGGCGGAGGTGTTGATCCGTCTGGACGACCGGCCCGACCGCGACTGGTCGTATTGGGAGGTCGTCAACGAGGCCGAAAAGATTGAGGCCGACCGGAACCCTTAAAGCCTGCTTTTCGTGGCTTAGCGGCCAACTGGGGCCGGTTCGGGGGCCGTGTGGGTCGCTGTGCTCGTTTTGTTCGGCTTAAGGGCGTTCTCCGTCTGCGACGGAGGGGCCGATTTATCGGAACGGGCCGTCGGGAATAAATAGGATCCCTCCTATGTTGAACCCGGCATGACTGAGAACATCATCGCCAGCATCAATTCCGGTTTGATGCGGATTCATCTGACCCAGCCCGACAAGTACGACGCCGCACGTGGTGCCGTGGTGGCCCTTTCGTTCAACTCCGGCGGCAGCCACGACGTCGAACTGCGCGGGTTCGACCTCGATATGGTCATCGGCCTGCGTGACGCGCTGGACGCCATCGCCAAAAGCTACGGCTACGACAACTGATGCCCAAAAGCGCGAACAACGAGGAGAGGAAATGACCACCACCCTCACCTGGCACCGGGGCGACGGCTGGCACTTGGGCGACTATTACGCCCAAGTGGACGACGACCATTTCTACGCGGTCAGCAAGGTTCAGGAGAGTGTGCTGGGCCGGTTCGGCGGCGGCACGACGTACAACTTCTGGAAGGCCGAGTTCGTCACCGTTCACCGAGACGGCAATTCCGTCAAGTACAACGAGGTTCGCCTGCTGGTCTCCCTCACCAATTACGACCCCACTTTCTTCAAGAGCGATTCGACCTTCACCAAGAAGCTGGCCGTCATCGCCTGCCAGGCCCACGCCGACGGCGCGGACAATGAGAGGAAGAAATGACCGCTCTCCACATCTCCTACACCGGGGTGCCGGGCCGCTGGACCGGCGTCCTGAAAGACGATGACGGCCGGGTCGTCGCCGAGTGCGGCCACACGCACACGAACCGCGATGAGGACGGGCACGCCCCAGCCGCCGTGCCGTGCATCACACTGCTTGTCCGCGAGGTCATCCTCGGCAAGGTCGTCGAGAGGGAGGCAGAGGCCGAACGTAAGTACGAAAAGGAACGCCAGTGGCTGAAGGTGTCTATTACCGATCGTGCTGTCGAGCCGATGGTGAGGCGTGCCCTAGAACTGGCCCCGATCGTGGGCCAGGGGCCTGTCTTCTGCCGGGGAAAGCTGGTCGCGGTCGCGAATGCCGATGTTTTGACCCAATGGAAGAACCGAAAAGGAGTTGCCAAGTGACCGCAGTCTTCGACCGGATCGACCTTGCGGTCGACGAGATGAACCGTCTCTACCCCGACATGGGTTTCTGGCACCCCCACTCCGGGACCGTGGAGATCACCAAGATGGACCGCCACCGGTGCGGCCGGTGCGGCCAGCAGATCCCGACCGACAATCCCCGCCCCGACCGGTGGATCGACTACGAGACGGGCGAGGTGTTGGGAGGCCACGACCACAGCCACGGCTGCGGCGAGGACAACCGGCCGCTGTCGGTCCTGCTGACGATCGACCCCGACCGGAGCGTGTGGGACCAGTTGGGTGAGGGGATCGCCGAGTTGCGCCGCAAGGTCGAGGAGTCGGTCGACAAACAGAACTCCCAGATCCGGTCGGCCCTGGTGGAACGGCTCCGCCACGCCGTGGATGTCATCGGCAAGGTCGGGCCGAGCACCGAGCCGGGCCAGGGGCGGGACGATCTGGTGGCCGAGGTCCTCGACGGCGACGACGAGACCCCGGGTGTGTTGAGGGAGCAGGATGGCTCTCTGGCCGCGTGGGACTGGGCCGCAGAGCCCGGGGAGTACGTTCAGGTCGACGAGGGTGACCTGTAGTTGGCCGGGCCGGTCGAGCGCCGAAACCGGATCCTGTCGGGTTTGGGCACCACCTTCGAGGAATTGCAGCGCCTGGCCGAGCGGAACTACCTGACCGGCGTCGAGCTTTCGGCGTGGACGGAGTTACAGTTGATCGACGAAATGTTATCGGGAGAGGATGGGCAGGGCATGGAGCAGGAAACGTCCCCCACTGAGAGGGAGTTGTTGATCGACAGGCTGGCCCAGACGGCCCGCGACCTGGGCCTGCCCGACGTCACGCCGGAGGAGTGGACTGCGGCCGTCCAGCGTTCCCGTGGGACGCCGACGGTCCGGGTGACGACCTCGGTGACCATCCAGCAGTTGATGGACCTGTGGGAGGACGAGATCGGCCGCTTCTATCAGGCCTCGGTGTCGAGGGCCGGCGACTCGGTCACGTTCACCGTGTGCGTCGACGACGAGCCGAACCTCGACCGGGCGACCGACGCCGCTCTGCACACGGTTGAGTTCACGACCGGGGTCGAGCCGGGTGACGCGGTCGCGGAGAGGTGCGGGGGGTGACGCCCACCGGGTCGTGGGCGTCCTCGCCCCGGGTGCGGGCCAGCATGCGCGGCAACAAGGGCCGCGACACCGGGCCGGAGCTGGCGCTACGCTCGGCGGTCCACGCCTTGGGCCTGCGGTACCGGGTGTCTCACCGCCCGCTCGAGGGGCTGCGGCGCACCGCCGACCTGGCGTTCACCAAGGCGAGGGTGGCGGTCTTCCTGGACGGCTGCTTCTGGCACGGCTGCCCCGACCACCACTCGACGCCCGCGACGAACCGCGACTACTGGGCCGGGAAGGTGGCCGGCAACCGGGCCCGCGACCGCGACACCGACTCGAGGCTGGCCGCCGCCGGGTGGCGGGTGGTGCGGGTGTGGGAGCACGAGGACCCGGCTTCGGCGGCGCTGCGTGTTCTGGGCGCGGTGCGGGAATAAACCGTCCGCCCCCTGTGTTGGAACGGGTATGGCTCAAAACATTTGCCCCGGTTCGGAGCAGCCCATCAACGCCTTCCCGGGCTACATGGGCGACGTGTGCCCGGTGTGCGAGATGTACATCAGGGTTCGAGTCGACTCCACGGTCGGCGTCCACCGGATTTCGGTCAAGAACCATGACCGGTATCTTCGCCGCCAGCAGCGTGACAGGGAAATCCACGGCGTGCAGCCGCTGAAGAGGTCTGCTCTTTTCAGCTTGGTGCCCGTCGACCAGGCACCCGAGGGCACGCTGGTCAACTTCAGGAGCGTCAATTTCCTGGTGTACCTGGACGACGACGGCCAGCAGCGGATCGGCGTCGTCCACGAAGCGACGTTCAAGCCGGATTTCATCAAGCCCGACGGCGAACTGGGCCGTCAGGTCATCGCCCTCGCGGGCGCTCAGGACGGTTCCCGGGAATAAACCGGCCGCCCCCTATGTTGGAACGGTTATGAGGCAAGCATTGCAGTGGAAGAACACCGTTTCCGGCCACCGGGCCTACTTCCTGGACGGTGCCTACTTCATCGACCGGTACAAGGACCCGCAGGGTCGGGCCTACTGGTCGATGGACTACGTCAAGTTCAACGTCGACGACGACGACGAGAGCCGCGTGACCCCGGTCGCCTGGGCGATGCCCGAGTTCTCAATGAAGCACACGCTGGATCACGCCAAGATGTCGTGCCAGCGCCACTGCAACGACACGGCCGGGGAATAAACCGGACCCCGCCCGCGTTACACCCCGTGTAAGGCACCGCCAACCTCAAGGAGAAGAAATGGCCATCGGACTCGGAAGGGTCGTCGCGTCGCTGCTGGCCGGTGACGGCGGTAACACCGTCGACTCGGTCGCGGCGAGGCTCGCCTTGATCGGCCACACGGCCGGTCGTTTCAACACGGCGGCGTGGGTGCAGTCCGCCGTCCACGTCGGCGACGAGGCTGGGGCGCTGAGCGTGATCTCGTCGTACGCCCTGGCCGTTCGGGAGTCCCGTCGCGCCCCCGTCGCCGAGTGGGAGCGGGAACTCCTGGGCGTGTCGGAGGTGTCGGCATGAAGCAGGCTTCTGACACCATCGTGGCCGGGCTGAAGTGGACGGTGCCGGTCGAGCACCACGCCGCCGCCCTGACGGCCCTGCAGGCCCTCCCGGTCCGGCCTGGAATGTCCGGAAAGCGCCGCGAGGACAACGACCTGTGGGACGAACTGTACGCCGTCTCCGACTGGGACGCGGACC
>Ga0164296_1000066_pt1 | contig 127112 bp, 108 predicted proteins | sample GEODES057metaG_FD_113533 | JGI IMG/M metagenome (GOLD analysis project Ga0164296, IMG submission 113533) | Dystrophic lake water microbial communities from Trout Bog Lake, Wisconsin, USA - GEODES057 metaG | ecosystem: Environmental > Aquatic > Freshwater > Lake | place: USA: Trout Bog Lake... | reverse complement strand
TAAAACGTACAAAATATTCGTTGGTGGAACCACCGTCTTTGTCAACTGCGTTGATGATTTGACTGCGTATAGATTCTCGAGCTTCTGCAACAACTTCATTAATGAGCATTTAGTATTTATTATTGAAATAATTTTGCAACCAATCCCAACTATAAGTCTTTAATATTTCTGTGTAATTGCCCCCAACACTATCGTAGTATTCTACCGCATCAGCTGCACCTTTTAAGCAATAGTCACTGAAATTTACATCAAATGCTGTTGTGCACCATGTATTGAGTCTATGCTCAGTTTCTAGTGTAGATTCTGTTGCCATATAGTGTTTTAACTTAACTACTTCCCTAAATGCTGTGCGCCAGGTAGTCCAGGCATCTACATTAAATTCAGCCACTCCGGATATAATTGGTACAACTTCATGTGGTTGGCTTAATGTAAAGTCAATACCAGGATCAGTTGTACTTAATACCAAATTCTTATTATAGCAGACTAGTGCTTGATGTCCGTACTCTAATCCGTTTACAGGATTATGTGCATTAAAAATGTAGTGTTTAGGTCCTTGCCAATAGTCTGGTAACCAAAACCAATCGAAGTTTATTTGTGTTCGTAACTTAGCCGGCACACAAAAGAACCATGGTGTAGTACTTGCTTCAGCGGCCGCACGTAGTGCTTCAGAACGACCATTGATATTTTGAATCCATTTAATATCACTGTCATTACTGGTATATGTTACATGGTCATAATTCTGCTGTTCGTTTGGTTCTCCATTACTAACAAATATAATATCAAGCCCAGGATAATGTTTGTTATTATAGTACTCATTAATCTGCAAAACCGACCACTCGTGGTAGGGATAATCGTAGATTTGACTGACTAAATCTACCTTAATGTCACGAGGTACTATGCAGGTAGCACCCGATACGCTACAACGTTCTACAACACGGTCTTTGCGAGTCCACAGACAGGGACTGTCTTGAAATCGCACATCCTTTTGATTTGTAAACATCACATAAGGAGTTTTGAAATCGTAATTTTTGATTTCTTCAATCAAGTTATCAGATTGATACACATGTACAGGTGTTGCATACCTATCCACACGTTGCTCATCGCAATAGTTGATTACATTAAAAAAATCTAATACTTCTAGCTCAGCTATTTGCTGTCTAAAACTGGGCACATGAATATAAAATGTATCACCACGTGGTTGATTACGACTAGGGAAACAATGTATCATTTCACGCTGGTCGGGACGTGGATGCCAGGTAAAATCAAATTGATCATAATGGCAAATACTACTGATTATCCATACAAACTCTGTTGTTGCCATGCTCATAATACGAGTCATAACATTCAAATGGCTGTCTACATAACGTGTTCGTTTAATAGTAGGATAACGGCGTTTAATCTTTTCAAACTGCCCATCACTTTGTTCGTTTAGAAAATCCATAAAGAAAATTTGAGTAGCACCCATCTTAATCTTTTGATCTCCCATTATCTTAACACCCGCAGTTCCAGGATATACCGGCCCACCTTGTTGTTGCCATTGTGTACCAAAGTGATATTCATAAGGTGGCTCAGTGCGATCTGGATGCCAACTATAGTCAAAATCACTGTCATCTATATTGTCAGGAATATGCCATATGGAACGATCTGCTAAACGTCTAACAGCTTGTTCTTGTCTAAAACACCATTCACGGCTTTTTACTGTATATTTGTTAGCAAAATATACTTCGCCATTGCGTTGCCATTGGCTAGGAAATACATGGACGTAGGTGTTTTCCCAGGGAGCTGGCTTCCAATCAAAATCAAAGTTTGAGTAATCGTTGCCCCCATAAATATACCAGTAATAGCCAGTTCGGCATTGTGCCGCAGCATCATCTAGGTCTTTTGCAGGGCGCTCAAACTCAAATAGATTTGGTTTAGGACCAAAGTAGAAAACATCAAACATGTATAATATTAATAGTCATTACGAAAACATATTTCAGTATTTAAACACTATTGTAGCAGATCCAAGAGTTCTTTACCTAATGCCGTATGGATCAATTAATCCAGAAAACATAGAATTCTTAATGAACGATATGAGCCACTGGCCTGGTGAACGTGGTCCATTATTTTTATGTCAGGATCAAGAACCAGTTTTGTTAGAAACTAATGTTCCACTGATTGCTAATGTATGTACTAACTTTGCACAAGGACAGAAATTTATATTTGTCACAACCGAAAAGTCCAGCGATGCAGTAGATGAAATTCAACGTATTTATAATTGTCCCGTTGTTTATTACTTTCATCATTTGTTTGCAGCACAGGATTGGTTTAGAGGTTCCAGATATGATAGTAGATTAATAGCGCCAGAAAATAGAAATCTAAAAAGAAAATATATTACGTTTAACAGACTTACCAGCGGCAAACGTGTATACCGCAGTATATTTTTAAACGAATTAATCAAACGAAATTTAATAAAATACGGTCATGTCAGCTATAACGACGTCTGTCCTGACAACAATCAAGACTATGTATACAACTTAACCGAAGCACGAGATTCTGGATTAATCACTGATTCACTAATGCAAGAATCAATTGATAACATTGCAAAAACTTCATTGCCGTTACGCATCGATTATCAAACAGAAAAAACAATACCAAATCATAGTTTTGTATTAAGTGCTGTTGAACAAACACAAGAAAGTTTTGTATACGTAGTTACAGAAACTTGTTATTGGGAACGTAAAAGACATTTAACAGAAAAAATATTTAAACCTATTGTAAGTCGTATGCCCTTTATCTTAGTGGGCCCAGCACACAGTTTAGAATACTTACGCAGTTATGGATTCAAAACATTTGGATACTGGTGGGACGAAAGTTATGATACAATTGAAGACCCTATACTACGCATGGAAGCAATTGGTAAATTGTTAGCTACTATTTCTAGTTATCCGTTTAACGAATTAAAAGAAATGCTGTTAGAAATGCGCGGTACATTAGAACACAACTACAATAGATTTAATAGTCAAGATCTATTAGATGAGTGCTGGAATGAATTGACTACAAATTTAACAGATGCGTTGCGATAATATCGCTCCAATGATCTGCATCTTGTGTTGGTACTTTAATATCATAATAGTCAGGTGATACAAACATTTTGTTTGTGTCTGCAAATCTACCTTCGGGTATAGTGTCAATCCATACAGTGAAATCAGCTGAAAATACTTCGCGCATTTCAGGCAATGGGCAAACAAAGTCAGCAATAACAAATCGTGTATTACTGTTATCTGCTAATTCACGCATGCGTGCTGCTTGCCTTAGCCTACCTTCAGGACTAAAATCCCAATCATTAAACTGTTTACGCACTTCATCTGCATTAAACCATGTGGCATCTATTTTTTCTACTAGTGCTTTGGCTAAGGTAGTTTTTCCAGATCCAGGCAATCCCATTATTAATATACGTTTCATAGTAGTGTTAAAATTTCATTTACAAATTTTGTTGCTGTTTTAATATCATAGTGATACCCGTCTCGAGCAAAGTCTAATTTAATAAATTCGGGTATGTGTAGAATTTTATTAAGCTCTGATTCTAGCACTTTATAATACTCAAATGAATCAACTAATATATTATAAAGCTCACTGATTTGTTTTACTTCTTTTAGAATTTTTGCATTTAACAAGTTTAACTCAGCATGAGTTTTAGGGCATGCGGGCCACTCAGAACCTTTGAAAAAATTCCATCTGTATTCTCTTATTTCTTCTGTGGTAACCGTACTCCAGTCTGGTATAAAGGAATGTATTATTTTTGTATTGCCTTGTACTGTTTTTAAAGTATGTAATATATCAAAAAAATCAAACAACATCATTTCTGTAGTTCTAGATGGATCTGCAAATTGTCTACGATCTTCGTCAGACTTTGAACTGTCGTGACTTTCAATGCGATGTGTGAAAGTCCAGTGTATAACAATTAATTTGGGTTTAATTTTTTCCAATACTTGTATTACTTTTCTCGCAATCCAAAAGTTACTGGCACCATTTAAACTTACATTAATGCATCGTTGATTTAATTTATCTTCTAATAGGCTAGGCCATGTATGTGTAACTGGACTGCCTAGCCCCACAGTAAAACTATCCCCAAAACACCATACGCAATTGCTTAGATCATCAGGCCATTCACGGTCCCGGAACCCCCTTGAGTTATACAAGTATTCTACTGCATAAGGGTATGATTTAAAATGTTTTGGATCAACACAATGTGCCAGTGAATCTATATCTGTATTAATCCAACTTTTACCTACTAGTTGATATAAATTAAAATCATCGAGTATCACGAACAGACCTTTATATTGTATAACTGTTCGAAACGATCAGCGTCCCCGCGATCATTGACCATGGGTTCCCCACGTATGTTTAGACTAGTGTTGAGCAACATAGGGCATCCTGTTACTACAAACCATTTTTCTAAAAGTTCCCGAATTCCGCTTCCATCTTTTGGTACAGTTTGTATACGACTGGTATTATCATGATGACAGATAGCAGGAAATAAATTAGGAAACCTACAATCACCGACGAGCTGCATATACCTGCTGTCACTCCACCCACTAGGGACAATAAAGTAATCATCAACCAACTCCTCCAGAATAACGGGCGCAAATGGTCTGAATTTTTGTCTTCGCTTAATATCATTTACAAGTTCCTTTATTTCTTTTCCTCGCGGGTCTGCGAGTAAACTTCTGTTGCCAAGTGCTCTTGGTCCAAACTCGGCCCGGCCACTAGCCACGCCAACGATCTTATCACTAAGTAAATGATCAAGAACATTGTTAACGGGGTAAGCACCGGAGATGTCAGCACCGAGAAAAGTACTAGTCCAGTTAAGACGCTTTTTGTAAACCAATGCCGCGGCCCCAAGACTAGAGCCAGCGTCGCCAGGATTAGGCATAATCCAAATATTATCAAAATAATCTCCTAAGTTTCGATTGGCCAAACAATTGAGTGCAACACCACCCATATAGACCAAATTATTGCTCCACTTAAAACTTCTTGCTCGTGCAATTACATTGTACACTAGATTTTCGCATAAGTCTTGTGCTAGGCTTGCCAAATCCTCGTTTTTGGCATCCTTCATAAAATCTGGATCTAATCCCAGATGCAAATTGTCTTTAAATTTGATATTCCACTCATCTTGTACCAATCTTCTTTTGAGTAAATCTCCTAAATTGGGTAGACCGTATGCGCTCATTCCCATCATGATGTACTCTTCTTCATTTGGCTTGAGTCCAACACGTTGAGTCATTGCACTATAAAACAGGCCTATGCTGTGCGGATAACGTTGTCCCCATAGTTTTTTGTATTTTGCTTTTCCACAGGAATCGTACTCTGCTGCCCAAATTGATATAGTATCCAGTTCGCCAATGGCATCTATAACAACAACGGTGGCTTTGTTGTAGGGACTGGTTTGGAATCCTCCTGCGGCATGACTAAGATGGTGGGACATATATTTTCCAGGACATTGTAGTAGTCGCTGCTGATGAACAGGTACAGATATATGTTTACGAATATACTGACCAAGAGTAAAATTTTTAAAATCCACTGCTTCACAATATTGTCCCGAATATAATTGTTGAATTTTTTTAACCCATGGGCGTTCATAGTATGCTACTAGCTCTGGATTGCCATAAGATAACGCATCTGCTATTAACTGATCATTAATATGCGGATCATTTTTTATCTTACTATAGCGTTCAGCATGGCCAGCAAACAATATGTCGCCATGCGTATTTATAACGCTAACAGCAGCATCATGAAATCCAGCCGAGATGCCTAATATGGTCATATATTTTTTCTGCTACGATTCTGTGCCCTTGATCCAAGAAGTGACCGCCTGGTCCTTTTGGACTGTCCCCTACCCACTCTGCCATTCCACTTTTATTGAATCCCATAAATTTATCTTGATCAATCATACTAAAAAATTGTTGATCGTCGGGAAAAATTCTTTTTTTATAGTATTCGTTTTGTAATGTGTTTAGCATTAAATATCGACGTCCACGCTTTTCTAAAAATGCCTGTAACATCAATACTTGTTGTATAAATTTTTTATACATAGCCTGTGGATTATGATACTGACTTATATATGATACTAAATCATTTCTCCACTCACTGTTATCTAATTTAAATAAATTTCCTTGATATCCAGGCCAAACATCGTAGTACCCAAATTCGTCAGCATGTTCACTGCGTCCCAAATTGGTCCATGCAATTACTGTTAGATCAACATCAGGTTCTGTTACAATCGATTCTATTGTTAGACGTAGTATTTTGTCATTGCTGGCAGCAGGCAATCCTTGGTTAACTGCCCCGGCACCAAGCATATCGCCAAGTCTATAGGGCCATGCTTGATAGCGGTCCTTAAGTTCTTCACCGTAAGTAAAACTGTCGCCGATTGTTAGTATGTTTTTAATCATTTGTAAATAAAGGGATCTCTTTTACGTAGTTCTTTTAACTTTTTACGATAACGTATTTCCAATAGAATTCTATTGTATAGATTTTTTAACCAATTCATTAAATTTTCCTTGCATTAAATTTGCTGCATCTGCGTGTGCTTGCTCCAACGGATGAGTAGTACCCAATGGATAATTGCTTTCTACTGCCCATTGATAAAATCCCCTAGGCATTTCTGTTTGATTGTTCCCGACTCCAGGAGCAAAGCTAAACCAATTGCCCCAATCAATTTGATTATAAAGTGTATACATGTTTACATCATTTTTATGTCGTTGATAATTCAAACTACTTTGAAAATCTAAATCTGCTGAGGTAAACATATACGGAATATTATTTAATTTTAAATATTGTTGCAGGAAAAGTATTTCTTTGTAGCTTGTATAATTTTCATAAAACTCACTATTGCCAACATGTTTGTAAAAAGTTTTCACAAACTCAGTGAGTCCGCTGTTATTTAAAATTTTTTTATTGTTTACATGATCATCAAATACCACTGGATCAAATGTATGAAAATGTTTTTTTAAACTTGCAACGTTGTCTACTATATCCCACAAATTTAAACTATACCAAGGCGATGTTCTGCGTCCAGTATCATAATTAAATCTAAATTCATATCTGTGAGTAAATGACCACATTACAAATACAAACAGCGACTGTCCTTTATATTGCTCACATGCATTCATTACCTGACGTGCTATTGCGTTATTAGCATTGCCCGGTTCGGCCACACATACATAATCAGCCGATACACTCTTTGCCAACAATGCTGGAATAGTGAACTTACTAAAAATAGTCGGTTTTTGATCTTTTAGTTCGCTACCGTGTATAAAACTATCACCCCCTGCTACTATAATCATATCCGCGTTTCAATCTTGCTAATTGTTGTTTATCATAATGATTATCCGCCCACGAATAATCAAATACTGCTGTTTTACCACCTGCTGAAATTTTATATATATCCGAATGTTCGCTTAACATTACCCAAGTTTCTTCTGGTGTTCCTAAATTTTCTACTTGCCCTATTTCGTGGTATCCATAATTAAATTCAGGATCGTTGGGATCAAAATTATTTTTATATAACCAATCACCAAACTTATCCATTCTTTCTCGATGCCATGGCGTCTTGCCGTAATAAACTGTATCTCGACCCCACTCAATATCAAACTCGCCGCTATAGTATTTTAAATGAGTTATTGCATCGCAGACTGTTTGATCTATGTCTGCTCCGTTTTCGTCGCAGAACACTTCATAAATGGTTTTACCTATTTGTGTCCAATGTAGATATACATGACCAAACTTTCTATCATATCTTGATTTATCAAATGTTCTACGCAACTCTAGTGGAAATTCAAAACGTTCTGCATTTAAGAATGTAGTAATTTGGCTAGGTCTAATCCAAACTGGATCCTGTACTTTTTTACGTTGGCTCAACATGAGACTTTCGGCCTCATGACATAAATTATTTAATTGTCTAATAGCAAACTTAGTTTCGTGGTCTGCACGTTTATACCATTCACTTAAATTTTCTACTGTACCTTGTAGATGTTCAAAATGATTGTGTAATTCATTCATTAAGTCTTGATTGGGATTTAATCCATCAGGTCGTAGAGTTTCTGGAGTAAATTTTTCACTAATGCGATACTCTTCTGGTTCAAAAAACCCATTTATCTGATCAGTTGCCCATTTTAATTCTTTGCATATAAAATTTAAATCTCTTACACTATCAGGAAATCCTAAAAAGCAAAAGTTCTTTTCTAAATGTTTTGCACCAGCAAGTAGATCTACAAGTGCTGTATGCCACAATTTGCCTAATTCCGAATCTTCAACCGTGATGGTATAATCCGTTTGACTAGACTTGTTTAACGGATTTCGTAATACAACTTGAACTTTATTCAATAGAATCCCACCATTCTAAAACTTGCGGACGTTCCGCGAGTATATCTCTCATAGTATACACATCTCGACGAATTCGTTCAAGCTCTAATATACGTTTTTTACCACGAATTAATCCAGATTTATATTGGTCAGGCCATTGTTCTGCAAATGTTGGTCTAGTTTTTAGCTGGACAAGTATGTCTCGTAAGGGACTGTTATCAGGTACATGGTTAATACCCCCTGGGTGGTCATCCAATATTTCATCTACCCAGGAATGTAATAATTCTCTAGGTAGTGCTAACGGCGACATAACTATGTCCGGACTAAAACTAAAAATCACTTTCGCCAGAACTTGTACGGCGAGGGTTGAGGACAATCTTCCAATCCGTTCAACTTCAAACATTCCCGGCAAGGTAAGGGTGAAGTCGATTCGCATCTGTCTATGATGAGTCGAATGCGCAATTCCTTCAGTGAAGTTCTCAAGCCATTCATTGTAGACGAGACCTGTTCTAATGTATTCTCCAATTCTGCCTGTTCCGTCGAGGCTTGCGCAGATTTGCCAATCCCGTAGCTTACCAAGGATATCAGCATACAAATTAATACCACGATAAGTAATACGGGAAAGATTAGTATTATATCTAGCGTAAACATTCGGTCCATCTCCCAGTTCAATGATACGTTGCATGTAGTGCCAATGTTGCTCGTACATCAACGGTTCGCCGCCTACCCAGTAAACTTCCTCGATGTGATGCTGTTCCACAGCTTCGGCAAACTCCTGCTCTACTTGGGTGTCTTGAAACTGTTCAATTTGTTGCTTGACTTCGGGCTGCATCCAATTGTTCTTTGGATTTGTGTAATCAATCATTTTATGTTGACGCTCTTCTGTCTCCCAGGCACTACTCAACATGTCTCCACACATACGACACTTGAAGTTACAGAGATTGCTGAACCGATAGTCCCAACTTACAGGTCGCATTGTTGTGTAGCCTGTTTCATCTGTAGTTTCTGCTATACTATCATACTTATGTCCAAACAACTGATTAAAATAACTACGGTAAACGCTGGTATTTAACAGTTTATCATTGCATACTTCGCACTCGGGCAGGGTTTCACCGGCCATCATGCGTTTTCTAACGGAGCGCATGTGATCACCGTTCCAATGTTCGTCCAGAGTGATAGGTATATACTTGCCAGAACCGGCGCTGGTGTCGATATACTGTTGAAAATTTTGTGCAGGCTCTCGAGACGCACAGCACATTCTGCGTTCAGTTTGTGGGCTCAGATACGTATGTACCCAAGGAGCCATACATAGTGTGTCAGGTTTATTCATCAAATGTTATGTCGGTTAATTCAATCGCAACAGGATATTCAACAATATTAATAAGATCATTAATGTTTCTTACTTGACCAATAACTGGAACTCCTGTGTAATGCAAAATAGTTTGCTCAGTGTGTTTATTTACAAACTTAGGATTATGTTGATTAAATTTATTTAATATGCTTTGCTTATCTATTGTGTAATTTGGTCCAGTGTATATAACTATACCAGGTTTAACAAAATCATGAAATCTGCACGTTTGGTCGATGCTGTCCCAATCATTTTCATTATCAATTTGTACAGGACCGTGACCAACATATGGATTTTGTAATAAACAATCTCCAAACTTTAATTCTGTTTTAAATTCAAAATCATATGGAAGAGGAAAACCTGAATCATTAAACCATTCTATTTGTAAATTTCCTATGCGTGTGTGAACTTTGTCTGGGTGTTGTACAATGTGTAAACAATAATGCAATTCGTGTAGTAAATTATCATATTTTGCAGGAACATTACTAAATCCTGTTTTACTTAACAACTTTTCAAGATCTCTGTGTAACGCAGGTATTACTGATAAATCATATTCAGGTAATGCCCAATCCCAACCAAACGCATCTTTAGCTTGTTGAGCTAATTTTAACAAGTATATGCTATCATACTTTATTTTGTCTCGATACACCGGCAATGATTTATTGTAATTTTTACGAATTAAATTTACATAATTTCTTCCAAGCATAGATGATTCTATGTCAATATTTAATTTTATTAAATTATTAAAACAAATTGTTATCATATAAATGCCGACAACCTTAACATATTAGATTGTGAACAAACTTGTTTCAATTCGTTAATTATATCTAAAAATTGCCGATAATAAGGCGAGGATGGTAAGTGTATACAATGATCATGATAATTATGCCATGTACCCCAATCTTCCAATGGTGTAAAGTTCGGGGTTATATTAAAATCCTTACAAAATTTTACAAATGGTATCATGTCATTGATGTTATCTTTTTGTACTACAAATGATGCCGCAACTTTTAATGATGGATATTTTATAGTTAACTGTTTTACGTATTCTAAATTTTGTAATAAAGAATCCCATTTTCCGCCACGGCGTACTTGTTCATATACTTCTTTGGATGCTGCATCTATACTAATAGACAATGTTATATTTTCTATCATATTATCTAAATCAACTAATTTAGATAAATTTTGTTTTATTAACGATCCATTGGTCCTTATATTCATGTTTACATTTTTATATGTTAACCATTCTGATATTAATTTTGAATAAACTAAACTTGCAAATGGTTCACCACCAGAGAATTCAATAATCACAAGTTTATCAGTTGTTTTAATCCATTGGGAAATTCTATCTGTGTAAACTGCTATTTTATCAAGTAATTCGGAATCATTTATAAAAATCATACGTTCCCTACAACTAGGGCAAGAAAAATTACAACTGTGATCAATTTCAAGTGCTAGATATATATAGCCGGGCTTGGCAATAATATCACCTGCTTCAATCCCACATACATCAGTTGCACAATATTCAAATTCTTTTTTAGTAACAGATTCTTGATTTTTTAATGCCATTGGCGAATTAAAAACTTCTTCGAATGTATTAAAATCTGTCGCTAACCCAGCAACAAAGGGAACATGCCCGGAACATTTGCAATTGAATACACGGCCTTTATTATCAACAGCTAAATTATTAAACGGTGCTCGGCATGTATTGGTTATATGTGTTTTAACCAGTGGCAATGAATAATTTCTTTGTTTAAATAGTAACTCATGATCCTTTATATCAAAGTTATCTGGCTTTTTAGGTTGTATCCAAGTTGTATTAAAAACAGGTTTACTCATATCCCATTGCCCGTGCTATTTCTGGATGTGTATCAGCAAAGTTTTGTTGACGATACGCATCAGTTTGTTTCATTCTACTTAAAAACTCTACACCGTCACTGCCTGTACCATTTTCAATAAAACGAATTACGTTGTCAATTTCTTGTTGGTACTGATTTGTAGTCCAAAATGTAGTTTTTAATTTATTCAGGACCAACTCCTGTGCAGTTGGAGTCATGTGTTGTATACTCATACGTTCTGGACTCTGTAACATGTTGAAGTATACACTACCAAACCCTTTAGTATCAGCCCAGGCCAATAATTCATCCAAGTAGTAGACATTTTGTATGTTGATGGTAAAACACAACTGTGTGGTGATGTTGGGGTTTTCATGTTGCGAGTAATGAACATAATCTATAATCTTATTGGCCAACTCCCAATCAGCACCATATCGTTCATATTCAAATCTTGCACCCACATTGTCTATGCTAAAAGCAATGTCAACTCGGCCAAAATCTTTCCATACATCAGCATCTAGATCTTCTGGATTTTGTGTGGCATTGGTATTGTAATGAATATCAATGTGTTTTGAATCACCAGTTTGAACTGCGTACTGTAACAAATCCCAATGTTCTTGTATTAACCACGGCTCACCGCCAGTAAACTCAAGGTAACGTATGTTAGGCAATAATGCTCGCATGTTATCCCAAAACGTTTCAGTCTTGCGTGGCCATGCGCCTTGCTTTAACCAAGTATATGCAAGATGTTTTTTCTTATCAAAGTCGTTGGGCATGTAGTTCATTTCTTCTTCGGCCCATTTACTACTAGACCAAGACCCGCATATACGACATTTCAAGTTGCAAATATTACCTAGTTTTAAATCAACAAACCAAAGTTGATCCGGGTTATCATTATACCAATCTACATTCTTGTATAATTCTTTTAATCGTATTTGGCTATTCATTCGTTTGCTAGTACGTCCAGCCGATTCTTCTTCCCAACAACGATTGCAAGTAGCAGGTTTTTCGCCAGCACGAAATTGTCTACGCAGATCCTGCATATACTTGCTGTGATATACTGTCGATAAATCTGTTTTGCTTAGATCATACTTATGTCCTGACTCATCAACAATTTCATCATTGGCCAAGCAACAGGGCCTAGTAGTACCCAATGGACTAGTTTCAATACTTACCCATGGTAACATACATATGGTACTAGGCAGTGGCATATTGTTTTAACTCCACTAGTTCAGGAAATACGCTAAAGAAGTCTTCGTTACGTACACCATCAATCAGATTGTTATTCTTAAAGAAATCGCCCAATTGATGTGTATTGTCATTTGCCATCATAAAGTTAATAACGCCTTCGTAGCCACTGGTTGCTCGTGTTAGCGAGTCTTGAGGGCGTAACCATGCGATGTGTTCTTCTAGCTTGGCTTTTGCTTGTTGTTTTAAGTTGCTGGGCAATACATCTACACGATACCTAAACGGATGTTGTAGAATATTAATATTCCAATCCATTGGGCGTACAAGTCCTAACTCAACCCATTCACGATGAAAGTCAGTGATATGTAACACATTCATCATGCTTACAGTACTGCTAACATAAAAGTCTACATTAGGACAAATCTCTATCATACGTTGACGATTCTCAACTGTTTGTTGCCAATCCTGTCCTTTACGTATGTATTCGCCACGGGCATAACTGCCATCAAGGCTAGCACCAATGCTAACACAATCAAACAGTTTCCACATTTCAAATACATCACGTCCTTTGAATTTCATTTCACTGAAGTTTGTATTATAAATTAATCTAACATGGAACATTTCACGCTTGACTAGTTCATCAAGAACTTTCCAATGTTCTTCCATGATCAATGGCTCGCCACCAGCCCAATATATTTGCTCCAGGTGCGGGATATGTTCTTGCATCTGTTCCCACATATCTCCTTTGTCTTTACCGGCATACATTACCTGTGGATGTTGTGGATCCCACCCAGCTTTCTTTTCGTCAGCATACCAGTTTGAGCTAAAGATGCTTCCGCAAGTGCGGCAAGCAAAATTACATAAGTTGCTGAACCGTATATCATAATAACGGATTTTAAAGTCATCGTATGTTCCATCCTCTTGAGTATTATCTACTAAGCCAATATGATGCCCAAAGTTTTTATTTGCACTTTCACGCATACTAAACAACTTTGATTGTTCTTGCTCATAACATTTAGTACACTCTTTGCAAGGTTGATTGTTTAGCATGTTTACTCGCATCTGTCGCAATGGCTCATCATTCCAAACATCACGCATTATTTGTGTTTTAAGATTACCAATTGGATGTTGCGGCTCACTTAAACAGCAGGGATATGCACGACCATCAGGGAAAGCATGCATGTGTATCCAAGGAATAATACAAAACTCATTGCTTTTAATTAATCGATCAAGCTGATCTGGGCGCAACTTATCCTCTTCGATATAGATAGGTTTACGTGCACCGTAGTTGTAGTCTTTGTAGTAATCGTTTATGTTATCGGCCATTATATTTTATTATACCAATCTGCTAATGCTGGGAACGTAGCACAGAAGTCTTTGCCTCGGCGTTCGTCGTATTGCATATAAAAGTTTTTAAAATCACGTTGCAGAATACTCTGCGACATTGCTTCAGTGTGTGCTTGTTCTATTTCATGTATATAACTAAGCAATCTTGTTAATTGATTCCATTCAAACTCGTGCATTTCAGAAGTATGCCGATAACTGTCATAAAAATCATGCAGTTTATTATAGTATGATAATCGTATATTTTCTGATAGTACAGTCAGTGATTGAAAACTTGGAAAGCGTAATATATTTAGTGAGAAGTTAATTGAGTCTTTACCAAATTTGCGTTTCCATGTCATTATCATTTCTAAAAAGTTTGGTAGCGAATCCAAGCATAATGCATTAATAGTACACATCACATGCAGTCCACGAAACTTTTTACTTTCCAATAACTTCTCAACATTGTTAATCCAGTCTTGCCAAACAAGACCATCACGGATGTATTCAGCTTGTAATCCAAAACTTTCATTGCTAGTGTACAAGTCTACTTCAACACCGTCAATAGCCAACAGTAACCGATCTACGTCTACATCAGTGCCCAAGTTACTATTAATAGCAAGACGTGTAGAACTTTTGCCTTGGTTAGTTTTAAACCAATCAATTAACTTCCAAGTGTCGGCACTCATTAGAGGCTCTCCGCCGGTGATGCGTAGTTCTTTTAATGTTCTATGTAAGTCTGATTCCCACCATTTATGAAATGCTTCCACATAAGGATTTGCTTGTCCGTACTTATAAAGTTGACTGCTATCATGAGGATGCGTAAAGTGATTACGCCCATCGCTGACAAGATTAACATAGGGCCCGTTTTGTTTGATATCTTTAACCCATGTACTGCTAAATGCAGGATTACAATAACTACAAGCAAATTGACAAGTACGGTCAAATGCAATTTCCAAAGTCTGCAAGTCTACGTCTTTAGATGCAGGTGTTCGATGTGCATAGGCTAAGTCTTCATCACTATAAATTACAGTTTTGTATACACGATCACTAATAGGCACTGGCACATCTGCACCAGCATATTTTGGATCTTTATACATATCTTCAATTTTCCAACAGTACTCACATCCACTGGGACGTTCGCCCTTCTGCATCTGCTCACGCTCCATCTTTTTCCGCTGCGTGTTGTGAATAGCTTTAGGATTTGTTTTGATTTCTTCAACATCGATTGCATGAGGCAGGGGATGGTGGCAACTAGTAGTTTGACCGCTACCTAACCATATGGTAGCATTGTACCATTTGGCTCCGCAGAATGATTCAGACTTGATGTCTATTACTCTACGTTTGTATTCTAAGTCAGTTTCGTTTGCTAGTCTAGGCATATTGGTATTGTTATATTCTTACGTTCAGCAAATTGCTGAAAAAAATGTTTTAATTCTTTGTGCATAGTAGGACTAAATTTATAGTTCTCTAACGCTGACTCTACAATTTCTACACGTTCTATATTGGGCATTGTCTTAACTTGCTCTAGTACTTTTGCTATATCTGCACGATACTGGCCAGGCAATGTATAAAAACTTTGTATGTTTGGAGTCCTGCAATAGTTCAATGTCCATATTAATGCAGGTCTTACTTTTTGCCATTTGCGTACCATTTCTGCAAATTCTTCTATACCCCTAATGGTTAAACTAGAAAAAGTACTTGCAATAGTTATTGTAACATGTTCAGGTGCAGATGTCAATGCATAGTTTAATGTCTGCATCATTTGATCAAAGTCTGTTCCGAATCGTGCAAATTCAGATATTGCTTTAGGCGCATCCAAACTTATTTGTAATCTAATACGTTCAAATTTGGTAGCAAATAATCGGTCTAATGTTTCGGTTTTACAGGACAAATTGGTTGTAATATGCAAAGTTCCGGTGTTGACATTTTCTAATAATGGCCACAGGTTCTTGTTCATCAGTGGCTCGCCACCTATAATTCGTACTTCTTCTACAAACCCAATTTGCTCGAGTACGGCTATATTAGCATCACTAACCGATTCGTCGGTTTTGTCTAGTAGACCGTAATTGAATCTATCTGTGAAAACTTTATATGGTTGCTTTCTTACGTCTGCTTCCCATAAACTACTGTACTTGGGATTGCAGTACACACATTGAAAATTACATTCATTACCAAGATTGAGTTCTAGTAACTTAACCGGTGCAGTATTGTTTATATAAGGGGTTAAGTCACCATCAAAGGCATTAGTGTATTCATTACGTCTACTAGGCTTGCCTCCGGCTTCTACACTCCAACAATAATTGCAACTAGAATCTTTAACACCATTTAATAAATTTGTTTTCTGCTGATCCAATACTTCGTTATAGTCTTTAACAAACTTCACAGGTTTAGCACTACAACAGCCGTAGACATAATTGTAGTTTAAGTTAAAGCAAAGTTCTTCCCATTTGCCTGAACAAAAAGTATCAGGAATTTTTTGCATGATACTCACACTCTTTCCAAAACTCTCGCATTTCTGGAAATGTTGATAAGAAGTTGGTTTTGCGTCTACGGTCATGTTCGTTGAAGAACCTAAAGAAATTACCACGTTGTAGGTTAATGTACGCAGAATCCAATGAGGCACCTTCTCTCATCCACGCTATATCTCGACGTAGGCGTTGTACTTCATAGTCTTTGAATCCATGGAATGGATCTTCTGGCTTTTCCAAGTTCAACTCCATCCAGTCTGCCACACGTTCCAATACACCAACATACACAGGCGGAAGTATCTGTAGACTTTGCCATTCAGGTTTGCGCAATAACGGAGTATCAAACCAAACACGTTGGTAGGTTGTACTGAATCTTTTGCGCATGGTCAGTATCCATTCCAATTGGCGTTGCAATCCCAGTACTGATAAATTGTTCATCGTGATAATAAACGTTAGACTATTACGATGTGGTATTTCATCTAAGAATCTCTGAGCATTACCATACATACGATTAAAGTTTAAGCCGTGTCTAATATATTCAGCGTGACTGGGAATCCCTGAGTCTACACTAACAAACTGCATAAAATGCTCTATTTGTGTAGAACACAACTGTTTGACATAATTCAAATACTTGTCTAGTAGATTTTGCTCTACACTAAAGTTACTGGTTACATTCAAATGCAATTCAGGATTGGGCATGGCCAACACATAATCAAATACCTTGTAGGTATTCCGATCCATTAGTGGTTCACCACCGGTCATGCGAAAATGTTTTAATTTGGGATACAAGGTGGGCCACCATTCCCAAAATGCTTCTACATATGGATTGTGATCTTTTACAGGGATAGGACGATTGCGTCCTGTAAAATGCTCGCGACTATTGTGAGTAGTACTAGTAGGATATCCACCAAAGCGATCGATTTCAGACTGCCAGGTTGAGCTAAATTGTGGACTGCAATAGCTACATGACAAATTACAAGCATTGTTAAAATTAACTTCAACGTAACTAGGAACCACATCATCTTCGTCTCCTGTACTATTTATAATAGTATCATATTCTTCGGCAGCCCATGGCTCGCCCGAACGATAATGTCGGTCACTGAGTTGATCGTGTTTTTCTATGTTCCAACAATAACTGCACTCTGCGGGCTTTTCCTGTTGAAGCATCATTACACGTTGTTGCTTTTTGTGTGCGGTATTGTGCAATGCACCAGGGTTAGTTTGTATTGCAGTTGCATCTATTTCATGCAACGGCGGATGATAACAGCTATTGTTAAGTCCAGTAGGTAAGTGTAGACTAACTTGTTTCCATTTAGCCAAACAGAGGGCAGGCCCTAAATTAGCCTGCATCCACTCAGCTGATGCCATGAAATCTGATTTACTCACGTACTAATGGTCCTTTGTTTGCAAACTGACTTTTATAATGATGCTTGAAGAAACGACTTTCTTCTGCATTCATATCTACTATGTTTAAATCTAATCTTTTTCTTAAAATCTCCCCTAGTGCTATACAATTTTCTTCCCCAGCATTCTTATAAGTATTCCACATTCCATTTAATACGTCAAAGTCTTGTACCTGGCGATAATCCCAATTGGTCAACATTGTTAAATGAGTGCCAAGCCGTGCTCCATACATAGCCCAGAACCCATTGGGATTGTCGGCACCGACACTCTGCCAAATACATAAATTATCGTAGTTGCGATTTACTATACGTCGGTTAAATTCTTCTAATGTAGGTTTAGTACCGCGATCTAAACACATTTTAACCCCTTCACGAAATCCTGCTCTCCAGGCCTGAAACGGAGTTGCATCAGGATATGTAGTACTGTAACAATCATGCATAGACCAATAGTTAGGATCAAAACAAAATTCTACTGCGGTATCATCTGATCCATCTGACGCTTCGTGTGTTCGCATGTTGTAGACAAATTCCTTTGTCCAGCAACTCATACCACCATTGCCGTACATCAAGCCATTGATGCTATTGCGAGCCCGCCAACGAAAAACGCTATTGACATTGGTAGAATCCAAATGTAACTGCAGGTTAAAGAAATCAGCATCAGGCAGATTGTCACCATCAATAAGCACAAAGCGATCAGTGTCACTGGCATCTGCGGCTGCTTTGTGTGCAGCATCAGATCCCTTAACTCCATCGACACGTTTAGCCCAAGGTACCATGTTGGAAACTTTAATCCAAAATTCTTCTTTTTTAGGTTCATCATAAGTTAAAAATATGCAGTCTAAATCTGCTACGTCAATTGTTTCTTGCATAATATTCTATTTCTGGATACGTTTCTGTGTCTTCGATTATTAATCCAGCATGTCCTTTTACCACTGGGTAGCCATTGTTGCTGGGTGTTAGTTGTCGTCCTCGAGAGCTATCTCGATTAATTAATTTAGGTACACCGTTTACAATTTGATATTTGAAATAATTTTCATATATTTCTTTTGTTACTACTACATAACTATCTACAGTTTTGTGTTCATTCATGGAACAAGAAGTTATGTTGCCATTTTCATCATAATACAACCTATACTCAATTGTCAAAGGTTGTACAGGTTGTATTAATTTTTCTAGTTCAGTCCAAAACTCGTCGTTCATAATATTCTATTAGTTCTTGTGTACAATAACTTTTATCGTAGTAGTGTACCGGATAATATTGGTTCAAGTTGTTGATGCGTACAATATCACCGTCTCTTTCATTGACTACCGTATCTAACCAACTTAATGTATCGCTCCAGCCATTGAATCTTGATTTCATATGCACAAAGTTTAAAAAGTCCATACTTGGCATAGTTACCAGATCTTCGCCTAATATCAATGCAGCTATGGCGTAGACTACGTCTGTACTAGGTGCAACATCACATTGTATTAATTCTTTTTTAACAATATCCCAATTTTCAAATATGTTTCTAGCAGTTAGAAAAAAGTCATGTGCTTCTTGTGTGTATCTAAAATACATTAATCCGTTGTATACGTCAGGCAATTGATTGGCTTCGAATAATTCTCTGTACTTGATAAACCTATCAAGCATGGCACCAGTAGAGGTCCTGGCATGTGTACTCAAACAAACATTTTTTAATCTAAACGCGGTCCACCAATGATCGACACTACGAGTAAACAATAGGTCACTTTCCAATTTGATTGTTTCTTTAAATGGAGTATGATGCCAAACTGTTGGCTCTGCACTAAATGGATTGTCTCTATCAACACCAATCTGTATTACATAATCAAATGTGTTTAGTTGTTGTTCTGTAAACGATTCGTACGTATTAACATCAACAATAACTGCATAGCGATTGTTTTGTTGCGTAGCTTTGACATTCAAGCATTGTAGATATGCAAGTTCTCCGTAGTTGACTTCGGCGGTATTAACGGCAAAGGTCACAAAACCCTGTTGTTCTTTATGTTGGCTCACAGATGGCCTCCACCACTTGTTCAAAATCTCTGCTCTGCAGATATGTTTTATCCATAACATGTAGATTACTGTAGGGGACAACTAATGCTTCATCTGCATTGTATATTCTAAGAAAATTGTCAGTTAACATTATTCGTTCAATTGATTTATCTACTGTGTGCATCGTCCACGGGATGCCTTGATCTCTACTTGGATTATAGCCGTTTATGATTGTATTAGCAATAGCAAAAGCATAATCATTTCTATAATTACGCTCACGAACATTATACAAAGCCCTGTAGTATTCATAGTTACGCTGTATTCGCCCAATTAAATTAAAAAACAATTTACTACGTTCGGTTTTTCTACACAACACAACGGTTGCCCAAACAAAGGGCAAACTAGTCTCTCCCATAAGTGGGAAAGTATACATACCATCAATGGACCGATTGTTATGCATCAATTTATAATCAAAATCAGTATTAAATAAATTCAATAAAGATCTATCAAATACAAGATAGTCTGTGTCTAGTAGAATAGTTTCGGTATATGGACTAAGTTCATATGCTAAGTACCTACCAAAATTACGCCAGGTTATTTGTTTTGAATTTTGGTCTAATCTCAAAGTCTCAGCAGGAGTATCTACCCTTATAATATGATCGTATGCAAATTTAGGAGTGGCATCACTATCGGTGATAAGTGTTATAGGTAGCCCCAGTGTATGTGCAGTTAATCTACTGGTTTGATCTGCTATACGAACATAATCAACAGTTGAAGAATTAAAAGCAAATACAACCACACCCCTAGACTTTTCTAATTTTTTTAAGTTCTGCATGTTGTTGATGCCATTGATTCATTGCTTGTTGATATTGTTCGCAGGCTCGTTGGTAAAATTCTTTTCTATTATCTATGCGAATCGGATTGCCATATGTATCTTCTAAGAAGATGGGGTCACCTTGATCCTGGGGCCAAATCTCTTCGGTGCCACTCCACGCATATACAAAGGCAATTAATTCCTGTGTGGCTTTAAACAATCCACCGTTATAGGGAAAGTGAAGATCAGTTTGGATCTTCTCTCGCAAAATAGTTTTGTTAACTCGGTAGTCAGTTGCCCGACGAATTTCGGCTGTAAGTTTTTCAAGTTCACTCATAATAGAATAAAAGGTGTAGATAGTAATTATACTACTCTACACCCCAAATGTCAACTTAAAATGGATTAAGAGATTGTTACTGTGCCCCAGGTGTTACTGAGGTAACTGGATTCTGGGTAAACTACATCAACGCGATGGTTAACTGTGATATTAAACGTATCCCCCGAGCTACCATATAAGCCAGAAGTGGTACTAGTGTGTGCTGTATAATAGTTTATGTACATATTAATAACAGTTCCGTTATCACCATTGGATCCCTGTGGGCCATTGGAACTCATGTAAAATTTAACATAATCTCCTGAATACGTACTATTAGTTGTATTAACTTGATGGTACGTGACTGGACTGGTTGTTAATCCATAGTAGCCAATGCTAGTGTTATTAGCAGCTACTGTACCGCCTGATCCTGATATGCCACCGTTTGTGGTTGCGCGGATTGCATTTACACCACCAAAATAAGATCCGATCACATTAACACCGTCTTGACTACGACTAGTTCCATCATTATTAGCAACACTGGTGATAATAAAATTAAGTTGACCGCCGGCATTAAAAAAGTAACGTGCTGCGTCAGGTGAGCTAAAAGTTGCAACACGTTGTGCAATAGTGGATTCGCCGTATGTTGAATTATTAGTTGCTGAAGGATTTGGACTGTAAACAGTACCAGTTGCAGTAGAGCCTTGTGAAGCAAAACTTAAATGGTTTGTATTGTATGTGCTAATGCCACTAGAAACTGTACTTAAATATGTAATTAATCCACCTGCTGTCGGTGCGCTCAATCCAGACGACGATCCACTTTGGTGTTGACTAACAGTATTCATTGTATTGATCAATGACGCCCATTGTGTTGCTGTTACTGTGCCCGCACCACTTACTGTTGCTAGCCCAGACTGGCCGTATCCATATTGTCCATTGCCGGTTGACCAAACATAGTTTAATGTTCCTGAGGTAGTATTATTAGATCCTACGAATCCGTTGTAATCTGCGGCTGCTATTAAGCCACCTTGTGAATATGCCATGTTATTGTTATCCTTGCGAATTAGATATGTATATTATATTTACCAATATACATCTGTGTTAAACTTACTTATCCCAAAATAAGCATCTTAATCAAATTATGCACCTAATTTAATGTAATTAAAGTTTGAACTACCAAATGCTTCAAGGTTAAAGCTATAGTAAGTATAGTTATTACTTTGATAGTTTGCATAAGCACCAGCGCTGGTAGCTGTTAATGTGTATGTATCAGCAGGTAAACTTAGTAGTATTGTTGCTGACCAAGGATCAACTTTCTGAAATACAGCAGCGGTTCCAAATGCACCGGTGGTATATGGTTTATAATTAGTTGATCCTGTGAACGTCATTGTGTCTTGCCAATAAACTGAACTAGATGAATTGCTAAGAGTTAATTGGAAATTAGATTGAACACTAAACGGTGCAGCTGGGCCATTGTTTGTATTATTGTTAGGCAGTACTGATATATTATGTTGTCCCCATATTGAAATCATAAAAATTCCCGACGATCCAACGGTAAACGAAGCTAAAGAAGGAGTAGAAACTGTTCCACCATTGAAGATGGTAAAATTACCATTGGTTTGAGTAGAACCAACTGCTGATGACGGGACTGAATTTATATAATTGTTGGGATTTGAGTTACTATATGGTGTGTATCCCAAAGCGGTAGTAATTTGGCTAGATGTTGGATTAATTGTTACATTTCCGCCCAAACTAACTGTAGTATTATTTATTATAACATTGCTGTTTGTCAATGCACCATTAGGAATACCGCTAAAATTTGTACCAAAAAATGTAGGAGCGGCACCACTGTCAGTACGTTGGTTTAATGTATAACTACCTGACAATGTTAGTGTATTAGAACCGTTGTTTACGCCAGTTCCGCCCCACTGTGGAAGAATTGTTGCACCTTGCCAAGTTCCTGAATTAATAATACCGACACCAGTGATAGCAGGTTGATATGATGTTCCGATATTTCCAGTAATAACGGCCCCAACATTACCAATAATCGGTGCATTAACTGCCGAGGCTGTTAATGTTGTAAATGCACCAGTACCAGGAGTAATGTTGCCAATAGCTTTTGCTTGTACTGCGGCTACATTACCAGTTGTGAATGTATAAGTACCAGGAGTAATAGTACCAATACTAGTAGCCTGTAAGGTTGTAAATGCGCCAGTTGCTGGTGTTAGATTACCAATGATTGTACTGTTAATTGCAGTAAAACTTGCTGAGCCACCTACAGTAGCAATTGCTGTTCCGTTTAATGTTGCTGTACCAATTAAATTAGTTGTTCCGTTAACATTTAATTGTGCAAGAGTACCGATGTTACTAATGTTATACTGGTTTGCAGTTAACATTGTTCCGCTGAATCCGGTTGTTGCTGTAATTGATGGAGCTGTGATTGATCCTGCTGATACAATCGGAGCAGATACATTACCTATCAAGTTACCAGTAAAAGAACCACCGTTTAAACTATATGACGATGCTGTAACTGCTTGTGCTGTTATGTTGTTAACTGTAATTCCACCAGATGGATCGCGCTGGACAATAGTATTGGCTGTAGCATTTGTATCCTGTATGCTAATACCCCATGGTGATGTAGCCACTGTACTAAAATTAATACCAGGCTTAACTAGGTTAAAACCATTTAATTGACTTCTAAATAAGTCAGTGGAAATAATTGCATACACAGAACTAGAGTTAATTCCACCCTGTCCTATTGTGATTTGTAATACAACGTGATTACCACCACTGGTATCTGTCATCAATGCAGGAAAAATACCTGTATTACCAGTTGCAGCAGTAGTGTACGGACCAACAACAATCCAACCATCATTGTTAGTTCCGCCGGTACCTAAACCATTGTAAACTTTTAACTGACTGTTTATACTATCAAACCATAGGTCACCACCTAATGCGCTTAAATCTGTAGGTGCACTAGGAGAAGCAGTTGCGCCAGTTGATACTTTCCAACCTGAGTTTCCGTTTTGTGTATTACCAGTATAAACTTTTAAAATATTATCTTTGGTATCCCACCACAATTGACCTTTAAGTGGATTAGCGGGACTAGAAGTGTTTGCAAAATTTTCTGTTAATTGAACAAAATTTTCATTTAAAAATTGTCCGTAGCCGGCATAATCTCTACCAATTAATGTTAGACTTGTGTGCGCTTGATCGATTGAACCATCTGACAATCCACCGGGGATTAGTGTTGAACCGTTTGTTAGAGTAATTGTATATGCCATTTGTTATTCCGTTTGTGTATTTATTTTACTTTTGCTTGCAGTTCTTCTACCTTGGCATTTAATTCCTTAATTGCTTCTAACAACAATGGTACCATTAAATCATAACGTACCGCCATATATGGATTTTCTTTGTCTTCTTCAATGCCAGGAGGTGTAAATTCGTATGTGGCTTCAGGCAATACTTTTAGTACATCGCCGGCTAACAAGCCAACTAATTTATCAGTCTTACCAATATAATTGTAGTGGTAACCAGCAAGTTGTAACGCTTTGTCTAATGCACCTGTTATAGGTGTAAGATTTTCTTTTAATCTTACATCAGATGAACTGTAAAATGCAGTAATATCTCCGTATGAGTGTATTGCTTGACAAGTTAATACACTAGAGTTCCAGCTTTGACTGTTTGGCATAGACAGTTGATTAGTAACTGACACATTGTACATTGTATTTGTACTTTGTGTGCCATTGTTGATAGATCCAATAAAAACAGTACTCGTTGCATTAGTCATGCCTGACGCTTGGACCGCACTTAAAACACCGTTACTAATAGTAATTGTACTATTGTCTGGTTTAACTATACCAAGTGCAGAACTAGTTGCAGTTGCTGGTGTTATTGTACCGCTCAATGAAATTGTCGCTACGCCCGAGCTAACGCTAGTTCCTGTGCCACTTATCCCTGCATTAACATAAACATTTAATCCACTTACTAGATTGTTAACCTGTATACCAGTAATTGTGCCGCTTGACGAACCTAACCCTGTGATAGCAGATGCTGGTATACTACTGAAATTAGTACCAACAAATGCAGGTGCAGCACCACTTGATACATCTTGGTTAAGTGTTCTGTTTGCGCCAGTGACTGTTAGTGTGTATGTATTTGCTATACCAGTTCCGCCTTGCGCCGGCTGAACTACCCCGAATCCTGTGCCTAATGATCCAGCAGTTAAAGTCCCAACTTTGGTTAAGGTAGGTAATTGTGTAATATTATTTTGTACTGCACTAGTTGAGCTTATTTGTCCAATGATTGCACTGGTACCATCAGTTTTACCAATTGTGCCACCGTTAACTGTTGTTGCAGATAATGAACCAAAACTTGCTGATCCGGCAGTGGCCGTAAGTGTTCCGTTAACTGTTAAGTTAGTTAAAGTTGCGCTTGGTTGTGTTACTCCACCAATTGTTGCACTAGAAATATCACCGCTGGCAATAATTGATGTAAACCCGCCAGTACTTGGCTGGATGCTACCAATTGGTGTGTTATTAATTGATGTAAAACTTGCACTTCCGCCTTGTGTTGCAATAGCAACGCCGTTTAGGTATGCTGACCCATAAAAATTTGTAGTTGCAGGCGAACCAGACGTACCAACAGTTAAACCAGTTAGCGTACCTAAACTAGTAATATTTGTTTGAGCAGCACTAGATGAATTCAATGTACCGTAAAGTACAGCACCTGAATTACCAATAGTAGCGGCATTAATTGTTCCTGCTGTAACTGTTGGTGTTTGCACCGATGTTGATGCAGTTACTACAGTACCAGCAACAGTTGTTCCTGTGAATGTACCTGTGTGTGTTCCGCTGATTATTCCACCAGTTATATTACCACCGGCTACATTTCCTACTAGATTGCCCGTAAATACCGCAACAGATTTAGAAGTATCAACTACTACAGGATTAGTACCTTGTAAACTTGCTACATTACCAGTGATTGTTCCACGGAAAGCAGCATTTTGAATTGAGTTAGCAAATGTAATACCCGGAGAGATTACAGGAAATCCGTATATTGGAGGGCTTGGACTAAATTGTGCATCACTACTTAAAATAGCAATTGTTTGCCCTTGTGCTTGTAACTCAATGATATTATGATTTACTGCGCTTATGCTTGCATCACCGATTGTTACAGGGAATGCCGCTTGTACTTGAGGTCCAATCACATTCCATCCAGCTGGATTTTGACTAGTAACGTGGTATAAAGATAGTTGTCCTGTGTTTGTATTGTACCAAATCATTCCGTCTGTTGGTACAGCAGGAGTAAGCGATGATACAACAGTTCCTGCTACAGGTGTATAGTTAACACCATTATAAACATTTAAAATTTTATTATATTTGTCCCACCACAGTTGACCTTCAATACTTTGTCCAGATGGATGGTTATTTCCTGCAAAATTTTCAAGTAAGTATACTAAATTTTCATTTAAATATTGACCATACCCCACATAATCAGGACCTGGTAGCGACAATGATGTTGTACTGTCGAGAAATCCGTCTTGAATTGTAGTTAATAGTGTACCGTCGGTTTTTAAAATGTTATATGACATATTTGTTTCTCTTTACTATACTTATCTAAAATTATTGATATTTTACCAGAACAAATACACTACTCCAGAATATCCGTCCCCGCAGCGACCTGCTTGTGCATTTCCACCGCCACCTGCACCATAAGCAGATCCATCTTTTCCGGGGCCTCCGCCTCCGCCTATTCCGCCAGCAACATTAGCAAGAGATTGCACACTGGTATTATTATTGAAATCCCAGTATCCTCCAGCGCCACCGCCAGCAAATGGTAATGTATTAGACACCCCGTTAGCATCGTTAAATGTTAAGTTTGACCCTGCTCCTCCGGCTCCCGGAATATTATTAGCAGTTCCGCCATCGTGACCACTTAAACCATCAAAATTACTGCCGCCTCCGCCGCCGCCGGCATCCCAACGATTATTTGTCCATCCAGATCCACCATTTGTGACTCCAGTTGCTCCTTGTTGTGTGCCAGTATCTTGACTGGAAGCTCCGCCTCCACCACTGGCATTTTGGCCAGGACTTGGTGCTTGTTGGTGTACCCCGCCACCGCCACCGCCACCACCAGCGACTAATGTTGCTTCAGATCCCGAAAAACTGCTGATTCCGCCGGTTGTACCAGCTAATCCGCTGTTTGGCGCAGCGCCTGTGCCCCCGGCACCTACTATAATATTATATGTAGCTCCGCCAGTTAATGGTAATGTTGTTTTTAAAATGGCTCCACCACCACCTCCACCACCTCCACCATTGGGTCCACTTATTCCAGCCCCACCACCACCGCCACCGCCAATTAATATCACGGTTACTTCAGTTATGTAAGATGGTGCTGTCCAAGTATAATGCCCTGGTGTTCCAAACCCTTGATTGCCAGTAGGAGGCCAACATTGATTCCAGACACCTTCTTGTTTAGCGTAAACAGCTTTTACTTTGCTGGTTGTTCCATTTACGTTGCCGTAAGTCTGCACATAAGGAACCCATATTCCGTTTTGTTTAACTAATATATTTCTATTAGATGATGCCATTAATTATCCTACTACAAACCAAACTTGTCCATTAACACCATCTGAAGGTCCAGGGACGCTTTGACTAACTGTGTATGGTACTTGTGTGGCCGCAACTGCCGCACTAACAAAGGCTGTAGTTGCAATTTTATTACTATTATCCCCTGAATTTGGTGTTGGAGCGTATGTAGTGCCTGAGAATGTTGGATTTGCATTTAACGCAAAGCCTGTAGTTGATATTGAATTAATAAGAGTAGTTGCATGTGCATTTGCAGCGTTAACCAGATTATTATAATCAGTATGTAAAATATTAGCAGTAATATCAACATAAGCTGTTGGTGCAATGCGTGAACTATTATCGCCTAATCCATTGTAAGTTAAATTTGGACCTAAGTACGCAATGTTAGTAATGCTCAATGGCGGGCTAACCAATGTACCATTAATTGCTACGTTGTTTGTAATTGACTGATTAATACTACCAGTAGCCAGTGTAGCAACAATTTGATTGTCCCCACGACTTTGTGCCACAGTCCATGTTGCAATAATAGAATTATCGCTGGTATTATATTGAGTAATAGTTTGACCAATAGTTGTGTTTACTGAATGCGATAATAAAAGTTGATACTCAATCGTTCCGCCAAAGTATGCAGCAATAGCCGGCGGTGTTGGTACTGATGGATAACCAGTGAATGTTGGATTATTTACAGGTGCAAGATTTGCAACATAATTATCCAAATTAGTTACTTGTTGTTGTACTGTATAAACGTTTGAATTTAATGCATTAAATCCGGTGCTTACAGTTGTATTGGTACTGCTAATAGCAGTAGAAGCGGCAGCACTAGCAGCAGCAGTTGCGGCCGCGGCCGCGGCAGAAGCTTGGTTAATCTTATCAACATAATCTTGAATAGCCTGATTGATATCGCTTGATAAAGAATTTTGTATGTCGGTTACAGACGATTGCACATACGCAACTTGATTGTCAACATATTGTTTATTTGTAACATGTGTTGGAATAACCGGTGTTGAACTAGCAATTAAATTACCACTGTTGTCAATTGTTAGTCCGTTTATATAACCACCGGGTGTGTTAAGACTAAAAACAATATTAGCGCCAAGACTTGTATTTTTTATTAATAAGTTGTGGCCAGTGTCAACTGAAATATTTGATGTTTGTACGCTTAATGTTTTTGCAATACTTACGTTATTTCCAAATGCTGTGTCTTGATCAACTCTTGCAAACTGACTTGGTGTTAAACTGTCTAATGTTATTGCATTATTGGCTGTACCGTTGAAATACGATGTACTGCTAATGTTAATACCCAGCACAATATTACCAAATCCTAATGCATAATTAGGGTTTGCGGGAGCAAGATTAAATGCGCCAGTACTTTGTACACTTATTAGTGTACCACCAGAATATGTTGTTATAACTTGATGTGAAGTTGAACTAACATCAACAAATTCTTCAATATAAACACCAGACTTTCCTTGTCCTGCAGAGTTTGTCGGACCAACCAATATCCAAGCAGTACCAGACCAAACATTTAACTGCTGGTTAACGCTGTCCCACCATTGGTCACCGGTTTTAACTACACTAGGTGCTGTACTGGCTACAGTACGTTCACTCAATGGAATCCACTCTGCGCCATTGTAAACATACATACGTGGACCAATTGGTTTAGTATTATCTGTGGTATTCGTGTTCCACCATAATGTACCAGTCAACGGTGTTGCGGCTAAAGTTAAATCTGGACTTTCTGTATCAGCAAAATTTTCTAGTAGGCGTACAAAATTATCATTTTGTACTTGACCATAACTAGTATAGTTTCTACCAATTAAGGTTAGTCCTGTGTTGGTATTTGTTGTCCCATCAAGTATTGTTGTTAATACTGTACCGTCGGTTTTATTAATAATATATGACATAGTTTATTACCCGATTGAACTTAAGTTTGTTAAAGTTTGAATACGTACAGTATAATCAATTTGAATTAGTCGATTTAACGCTTTTTGCACTGGGTGGAATACCACGTGTGTTAGTAGTAGCCCAGTTGATAGTAAACCAACTGTACCATCCGTACTACGACCACGTAAACCTAGTTCATCAAATACATATTCACTGTTTAACTGTTGACTATTATCAAATGCAGCCTGCCCCGATGGCTCACCATAGTCAAGCAAACAAGTTACTAAAATATCTGTATAAACAGTTCCAGGAATATGACTTACAGTCATTTTATTATTTGTAGGATCAATATTTGCAGCACTAGTATCATCAACAATTTTTGCGTATGTTGGATTGTATAAATTACTATTTTGTCCCACTGTGTTAGTAGGCAAATACGTGATAATACCTGTAGGGTCTACACTAGTACCGCCATTGCCAAAATTCATTTCATAGATAAAGTTCTGCGATTTATCTGCAATACTATTAGCCAATGCAATTGAAAAGTTTTCATAGTGGATTGCGTTTGATTTATCAATAAAAACTTCTTTGGATACTGGATCAAAGATTTTAATATGTCCTCGCACGTAAACTCCCGACGATTCATTTGGACGTTTTTGTTTATTTTCCACTGCTTTTTCCTCTTGTTTATTGGTATTTTGATTCTGCGATTTCGCTGTATCAGTATTTATCATGGTGTATATCCTGGTGTAGCCAATAAGAATTGTGCTTCTAATGTTGTACTTTCGGCTAATCCTAGTCCATTTGTTGCAGTACCAGATCCAGTGCTATACCAGTCATTGGCCTTTGCAAGAACTGTATTTGCCGCAACTGTTACGTTACCAACGGATGATACCATACCCAAAACAGCTGATGAAGTAATATTTCCCGTAATAGATGAACTGTTATGAGTTAACACATTGCCTACAATACTTGTAATGGCACCTTGTGTTACAATAACTGGAACTTTCTTAGAATTTACTACATTACCTAGCACTCGTAAATTAGCAGAAACCAATGAATTGGCTGAGAAAATTTGATTTATGTAATCGCCAATATTTGCAGTTACCGTTGAACTTAAGTTAATAACATAACTGACGTTGCCTGTAACATTATAAGTTACTGAACTTGCGCCAATATTTGCGTAGGTAAATGTTGTGGCAGGAATAGCTTGTTGTAGACTTGAGTCTGCAACCAATGTACCTGCAGGATGTACTAAAGGTGCACCTGTTCCGTCTACTGCTCTACGTATTTGACCAAGTAAATTGTGTGTACGGTCAATTGTGTAGTATGTAATTTTTTCTCCGTCGATGAATACTATACCTGGTATAGAATTTTCTGGATTAGGATCCGGTAATACTGAAGTACTTGTAACATGAATATTACTGTCTGTTATATTCAAATTTGATGCCAACGTTGTTACTCCGTTTGCAGCAATTCTAGTATAATACTCTGCATTAGACATATCTTTAAATACTCTAAATGATATGTTTCCAGTTGTTGGAGCAAATACCTTCATGTTTAAACTGTCATACAGTATGCCCGGTACTAATTCTTCAGGATTATGACTGTTATACAAATCATAATATGCACCACCATCAATGATGATACTGCTGTTTGCATTTGTAATTAAACTATCAGGCGATAAACCGTTTGCATTGTAAACTGGATTACCACCAACAATATTTGCTTGTGTTATTGGATAATAACTCGATATTGTAGCATCATAGGTATTTCCAGTGAACGTATTACCATCAATTATTACGCCAGGATATGTGATTCCCTTTTGTACTGCTGATAAATCTATGTATCCGTTATATGCAACAATTCTATCATTGGCATTATTAAAATACTCTGAATTGATCTGTGTTGTACTACTTAATGGGAAATCCAACCCAGAATCAATTGTATATGGCGAATTTAACAAATACAAATCGTTGTTTAGCACAATCACGCTATTTGCAGAAATTGTATTACCAATGTTTGCAGAGGTAATGTTGGCCCAGAATACAAAGTTAACTGTTTCAGCATAATTAACTCTATCAAATTTGATAGTAGTAGAAATACTTCTAACTAAGTTATGCCCGACATTATTACCTTCATAAACATTTTGCAGTAATGCATGTGCCACTGTTCCAGTACCTGTTCCGTTAATAATAACAGTAGGTGTTGTTGTATATCCATCACCGGGATTAACCACTTCAATTGCAGCAACTCCGCCTGATCCGTTGAGTGTTGCTACCGCAGTTGCACCAGATCCGCCGCCGCCAGTGATAATAATCTGTGGTGGTAATATAAATCCTGTACCAGGCTCATCTACTGTAATAGAAGTTACAGAATATGTATGGTTTTGATACCACTGTGAGTAAACACTACCTGAGGTACTTAATAAGTTTGCATCATAAGTTTGTTCGCCGCTAGGACTACGATATACCTGTAGGTCTTTATCCCAGTAAGGTGGTAAATCAAAGTCTGTAATATCGCTACCGTACTGATCGTTACCAATATAGTCAACTACGAATTCTCTTAGGATTGTTCGGTATGGTTTAACTTCTTCTATATAATCTAAATAATAATTTTGATTATCAGGAATATATGCAGTAAACTGTTCTAGCTTACGAATATATTGCGTTGCACTTAAGAAGCTGGTTTTAAATACCCAATCAAGATTTTTTTGCTCAGTTAGAGCGTATTTGATCATCGAGAAGAAGATAGTATTGAAATCGCCGGCTAGGTCGTTGATCAACAACTGTGTTTGAACTGCAAGTAAAATTTGTCTCAATTCAAGTGCAGGGATAGTAGCTGTACTAATTTGTATTGTACCGTTTTCAATACCAACCAAATTTTGATTTAACTTGCTATCAATGTAGTAAACAACAAAGTTTCCGCTACTATTGTTTAACACCTTAACATAAGTGTTAGCTTCTAAAGTTAGTTTTCCAAAATCAAGTTGATTAGCAACTGTAACGTTAACTGTTCTTGTTGGGTCATATGAACTGTCATACCAGTTAACATAATTCCAGTATAGCGGAGTCATGTAACTTTGTACATTTGCAGAAGTTGTTGACCACGCAGTTCCAGACCATGTGTATACTGCCCATTTTCCATTATTGTTACTGTCACTAGACACTAAAACTGCATAACCATTTGGAAGCCCTGATGTATTAACATAACCAAGTTCTTCATAGGTAGCAACTACTATACTATAAACACCCGAATTAGCAGCTGGGATTGGCTCACTGCTGTTCATTAATGTTAAAACTTTACGTTCAGCGATTGGATAAGATGCTAATACTTTGTTAACCAGTTGTATATAATTTGTTAGCGCCAATTGGTTGTTGATAAACATACCTTGTCTTGGTTTAATGCTAATGCCATATGCTTGTGCAGGTGTAAGTGCAGGATCTGGCACCAGATTGCCAGCTGCATCTTCGCCGGATAAACTATCAATTAATTTACTTAATAATACGTTAGGTATTTGACTAGCAGGATTTCCTTCTTGAACTAGCGCATACTCACTGTGTATTAGTCCTGAATCAACTGTACGTTTTTCCAAGTGGACTACACTATTTTGTCCTGTTAATAGATTGTTGACGTTATATAATGCAACTGTATCATCACGCAATACTGTTGAGTACGGAATACCCTGACTTTGTGGATTTTCAATTCCAGCAATAATGCTGATTACACTATTTGTTTTTCCAGGATAAACAGTATCTAAGTTGGTTACCCAGAAATAATAAGTTAAGTGTACATTACCAACTTGATCAACATATCCGTAAGTACAATATTCTGTGTCTTTTGGATGTAATGGGGTTCCAGTACCACCGTTGTTTACATACTGGCTCGGTAATACTGTACTCTCCACCCACTGGTAAACATTAATTTTACTGCCAGGGAAGGTTGATCCCCAGTTTGTTAATCGATAAATTAATTCATCTTGTTCATATTCAACGTATCTAACAGAACTCAAATCCCACCAAATTCTACCAACTTGTGTAGGCCCCCAATGTATGTCAGTGTTTGTCGCCGACGATCCTGCGTTATAAACAGCAGGGTCATTTTCTAATTTAAAATCAATATCCTTGTCTATAGCATTTAACAATTTTCCTTTTTTAGGATCAATGTAATCTAACGCCGCTAATATATTGTTATTTGTTTTGTTATAGATAAATGTTCGATTAACTGTGTCAATATCAACTTGTGGAGTTTCAGACCTAGTTAGTGTCCATACTGGCAATTGGTTAGGATTATGGAAAATTTCAACATTACCACTATTATGATTTGCTCCAGGGCTAGTAACAGCAATGGTACCATATGATACATCAACTGCGTAGCCAAATTGGTCGCCAGTGATAACCTGCGACTCGAGCTCTTGTGTAAATGTAAAGTTTCCTAGGTTATTAGAAATTGTCTGATCAATAATAGGTTCGTAAATGTAAGCAGCTCCGCTGTGATAAACAGCATCTACAAATATTGTTGATCCTTCATCAATTAATAATAAATTATTATCAAATGTAGTTTCTTCGTGGCCTTTTGCACCAGTTGCAGAAACTACTACTAAATTACCTGGGCCATTTACAGCCACTGTTGCTCCGAAGTTACTGGCTGACACATTGCCAAACGGATGTGCAATGTATTCTTTAAAAGAATAAGTTCCACTGTTTAGAACATAACGTTCAATTTGTCCCGCTAATACGCCCGATTGTGTAGATCCAGGCGCACCAATAAACACATTGCCACCAGTATAATCAACTGCAATACTATATCCAAATCCAGCATTTTTATTTTGATACTGGCTGGTTATTGTTTGTGATAATGTGTATGTTGCAGTTAATCCACTTCCTGATTGTTTGTATACATAAACATTGCCATTGATTGATTGGCTAGGTGAAGAACTAACCGGAGATCCAGCAATCAATATATTACCATTGCCGTTAGTGACAACAGTTTGTATGAAATTATTTACACCGCAGTGAATAGAAGCAACACTAGTATAATTTACTGTTGAATCAACATTTGCAGTCCAGTAGGCTTGAATATAATCAGACACTGGTTCTGAAACATACAACCAATGTTGATCATCACTCATTGAAATGCTATATCCAAACTGTCCCGATGCATTTGGTGAATGAATCATTTGTACATGCGAGTTATTGTAATACACATGGACATTACCAACCTGTGGTGCACTGACTACAGTAATATTGCCTTTACTGGCTATACCGTACCCAAACGTTGGATTTGCGTTTGACAATGTGGTTGATGCAGTATATGTACCATTTACATTTGCAAATGATTGCACATTGCCGCGAATGGGATTTCCGACATATATAGTATCATTATGGTGGTTTATTTTTACAACATTACCAAAGAATGAATTTGATACTGCTGTGTTTGCAGTTAAATGTGTTACAGCATTTGCTAACCATGGACGGCTATATGTATAAACTCCCCAACCATTCTTTGTGGCATTATTAACCCATAGTCTATCGTTGTCTCTCCAACCATTCAATGGTTTAAGTGCCGTTACATTGGCAAACGAATTAGTTATCAGCGAGTCCAATGAATATACTGTGCCTGTTGCAGTAACTGGACTATTTTGTACCAAGTACAATAAATTATTTCCAGCAGCTGGTGATATGTTTATAATAACAGATACACTATTAGGAACACTAATTACTGAATAAACTCCGTTGTAATTACCGTATGTGGTATTAAAGTTTGTTAGTACTAACGAATCACCAGCTTCAAATGCATGTGCGCCATTGAATATCAATTGTGCATATGAATTTAAAGTATAGGCTAGTGTTGTTGCCACTAAGTTTGTTTCTGTAACTCTTAATACGTCCCAGTTATCTGATGAATTTTTAGCAACCCATAGTTTGTGTCCAACCCCAATGTTTAATACATCAGCGGGTGTTGCATCAGCTATGTTAAACAATGTTGAGTTAATGTCATTGAAATTAACAAAACCTGCTGTTGGCAAATCTGTAATATATTTGTTGTCAGTTCTGTTATCGTATATAGATGTTATTGAACTAGACAAATTGCTAGAGTTATAGATATTTGCAGAACTTAAATCTACTAGAATGTTACCAGTTGCATAAGTTGGCGAATACGTAAATGCAACTGGATTAGTAGTAAACACTGATTGGTCTAAAATAAATTCATTGAATTGAATTTGATTTAAGTCACCGTACTTGCCAGCTAAAAATGCCCATTCTTCATAGGTTGTAATTGATGACTGAACATTTTCAAAATCTGCTTTAGTTAAAGCTAAAATAGAATTCAATGATCCTTTTTGCTTGATATATCCTTGATAGAATTTAGTTTGATTCGGAATAGTAATACCAAGATCAGTCAAGTAAGGACGTTCTCTGAAGCCAATTAATCCTGCGCTGTATAGCTGTAGGTCTTCTTCCTGGGGAGGAACATCAACATCATAATAATTTTCAAATTTTTGTGCATTGTAGCCCAGACTTGGCAATAATCCTGTTTGTATGTCTGATGCTAGAATTGGTGTCCATTGTGTGATATTAAACTTGTCACTAGCAGGTATATCCATTGGTGCAGTATAGTAATTGCTGCCAAACTCAACAATATCACCCATTTTATAATCATAATCAGTTTTAAACTGTAGAATAGTGGGATTGCTGTATACGTAGCCAGGTGCAGACAGCATACCTGTCCATGCTCCAGTTTTGTGTCCACTTAGTTTTAATCTAAATTGTCTAGTACCCTGACTAGGAACATATATGATATCACCAAAGTCATCAACATTATCAAATAGCAATGTGTGTTCATATTGAACTAGATTAAATTTAGCAAAGCATACACTTGTGCCATCAACTACTGTTAATTTAAATACATTCCACGGATTGTTATATTCAGCTAAAAACACGCTGTCACGCAGTACGCTTACTACGTGTGTGCGTATAGGATTAAAGTTTTGATCTGCTAACCGACTGCCGTTAACATCATTTGTAATTTCATCTACTACTGTGTATGACGATACTAATTCTAAACTAGTAGTGATTGGGTTTAGAACAATAATAGTACCACTACCCCATCCTTGTTGGCTCCAGTACAAAAATTCTTCAGCACTTAATACAAAGTCCTGTTGTCTTTGAAGATCTGTGTTATACTCAGTGAACACAAATCCTTGTAGACTTAGGTATCGTTGATAACTTACTAAGAAGTCTACTACTTGCTGTACGTTTGCAAATTCTGTTCCGTATGCAACCGAAGACATTGTATTAGATGAGTCACGGTATATAGGTGCTGATACGCCATTGCTGGTTAACAAAGTATTGTTATTGTTAATAGAACTTGGAATGATTGTAAAGAATGGATTTCCAAGGTCATATCCGCTTACGCTATACCCACTTAATGTCTTTTCTACAATAACTGCACTATATGTGGCTGTGCTAATTGGTACAGACTTACTTAGATATATTTTGTAATTCTCATCGGGAATAATAACACCAGCATTAGTTGAACTTGGTGTAGTTTGTTCTGCACTAACTGTTAATATTTTCTTATCAGTGAATCCACCTACTTTATAACTTAATTGTACAAAGAAATTTGAAAAGTAATTATTAAGAACAGATACTGGATCAATTCCGAGATTCTTAATGCTATCGCCAATCCAGTTAATATAACCGCTGGTACGCTTGGTAGTACCTGAGGTACTATCACCATTTACGTTTAACACCATTGGATTAATTTTGTTATTGTTAACTGTGCTGAATTGTTCAGTTATTGGATTCTTGTACAATAACGAAGTGTCAATTTGTGTTGAAAAATACTGAGCTGGCTTAGCCAATGCAAATGCCTGTTGCAAAGCATATGGGAAATCACTGCTGTTTCTCCAGGCTGTTTCAACTGGGCCTTGGTGCCCAACTGCAAAATCTGCAGATGAATATCCGTTTAATGTTTGTGTTGATAAAGGAATTGCACTTGGATCTAATAGATTACCATAGTTATCAACAGGAATAATTTTGCTTAGACCTGGTCTAGCAAATCTCTTATCATTATAAGGACTTCCATTATTCCAAATGTAACCAGCTTCTAAATCGTCCCATAGTGTACTGTTTCCTTTTGTATAAGGTGCTGGGCCATAACGTGTTATCCACCACGAAGGCGCACTACCAAAACCCAACATTTCCCATGGACTTATATTAGGAGTATCTGTGTCGTAGAAATATTGATATACTGCTCTCCAATAGCCCTGTAACTTAGATCCATCAATTGTGTCTGGAGAATAAGCATAGTTCCATGCCCATGGATTATTTGCGTTGTACCAACTGTTGGTAGAGTAGTCTACTCTATTTGCTCCAGACCACTGTAGGAAATTTTGAGTTAATAACTGTGTGAATTCACTAAGTGAATAATCAGTTTTTCTGAAACGTCCTGGTATAATATCATAACGATCAATTTCATTTGTACTATAATCAGTTTTAATATTATTGTAAATTCTACGCTCAAGCTCAAGCAAATACTGATCTCTAAAATCACCAAACGCCGGAGTCTTGGAGCCGTCGTGTCCTAAAATTACAGTAGTGGGTTTTAGATATGTATTATCAACGTATATGCTTGGTACAAACGTTGGATACAATCCTAATTTACTAGGAGTTTCAGGAATGTAATTTCCGTCAGTGTTTGAGTAGTCTCTGATAGTTAATACATCACCAACTGTCAATGCCTTTGTTATATTAATCGAAGGAGTCACTTGGCTAAATGTATAATCAATATTAACTGTTAATTGTACATTATTTAAATACACCAATACCGCACGATTGCTTAATACTGTATTGTCAAATAATGAATTAATTTCGTACTGAGTCTGATTTGCATTTAATATATTGTAAGTGATTGTACTGTAAGAACCTCCTTGTGGTACCATATCACTGTAATACCAAGGGAAACTATTGTTCTTAACTAGATTTATACTTTGTAAAATTGTATCAACACCACTAACAGGATTACTATAATCCAATGTAGATAAAGATGCACACAGCATTAAAAACTTATTTTTAAATCTATTGTATTCTTTTCTTGCTAGTGTTATGCCATTTATAAAATTAACTGTTGGGTCATTTAAAAATGTTGATGCATAAATCACAGGACTACTGTGAGTGGTAATAGTACCACCTTGTGACTTTAAGTAAGTATCCTGAGTTGGTGTTGTACCGGAATAGTTTTCAATTAACTTGGTATAGTGAGTTCTTAATTGACCAAGTGTAATTGTTGGAAATGCTTCGTTTAAAGGATTCTGGTCTAGATTCTTAGGAACTTCATAGTAGCCTAATGTGCTCACACTATCGCTGTAAATTTGCACATCAATCTTGTCACCAACTGTTGGTAAAGTCATTAATTGAACTACATAATAAACACCAAATGTAATTAAATTATAATCGGTGCCTGCGGTTAATATAGTGTTGTTCAATGAAACTTTTACATATGGTATTGAAGTTTCTGTAGTATTTGGTAATACGTCAACTTGAATAAAAGCATAATCACCTGCGGCAACTGTATTATTAACAGGATATATAGATGGAGACTCAGGTATTGTTAATGTAGTACCATCAAAGAATTTTGTGAACACCTGGTATTGTTCAGTGGGTTCAACATTAGCGACCCAATTGTTTTCTTTAGTTACAGATGTGCCACTATTAACAGCAAAGTATCCTGAGTTGCAGTTTACAGTGACTGTTGAATTATTTTCTGTATAACTGAATGTGTCAGAATCGTAATAATTTTTATAAACAATATCACCAATGTTATCAAAATTCTGATATTGAAGTGGGAATCCTAAAATTGTATCATTTGTGCCGCTGGTAACTACAGGATATCCAAAGTTTTTTGTTCCTGCAAATGTACTGTTTGGATATACTGTGGTATCGCCAAAACTATATCCATTTATGTCTACCAGGTCAAATAATGGAGCTTGATTAATTACAGTTTTTTCCTGTGATGTGTGCCAATTGGTACCGTCAAAGTGATAGCTATTTCCGGCATTGCCGCCATCCAAAGCAAGAATGTTAGTACCAGCAGTAACTGATGTGCCAGTGTTAACTAAGGTAATAAAGTTAACAGCATTTATAACCTGTATAACAACTTTCCATATTTTATTTTTTACATTTATATCATAATCGTTGGCAAAAACAATAAGCTGACCGTTTGCAACAGCAACACCGTCTACCGTTGCAGTTGCTTGTCCTTCAACTTGATTAAATGCATCAGTGGTAGTTGTACCAGTGCCATCGCCTGATGATCCATTTCTAGTAGCAACAAATGTAGTGCCCACGGTATTTGTGGCAGCACCTAAACTCACAAAGTTAGTAGTGCCAACTGACAAAATAGTATATGTTCCGCCGCTTACTATGTTTGCTACGGGATTTGAAAATATCACAATGTTTACGTTGTCTAATGCAGTAGTACCGTAATTAAACAATTGTAAATTTGGATTAAACTCAATAATTGGTCTACGTGCCGGAATATTTGGACCATAGTCAATTGCAGTTTGATTGTATGTTGCAGTTGCGGCCAATGCGTCTGTGTGGAACCAGCGATTATATCTACTCCATGCATTTCGATCTTGGCTACTTCTATTAATAGTAACGTAATCCGGATTTACATCAATTTGTGTACCAAATGATTCTGGGACTACCAATTGATCAACAGGAACTAAAGATATGCTAGTACCAACGCCGTCTACATAATATTCGCTATTAGCATAAGTGCTTGGCAATGCAGTAGAGTCAAATGCAATTTTAATACCGTTAGTAAATATTACCCCGTTAGGACTTGTATAACCTTTTTTTCCTAATATATCAGTAGTAACATTAATTGGTGTTCCTACATTATCAACGATTTTAATTTCGCCAAAGAATCCGGGATTACTGCTATCTTGATAGTACAAATAATCTGCAGCCGCTGTTATTGCTGGCACAGCAGTATACAAATAATTGTTGTTTAGCCAAAATTGTAAAGAAGCAAAGGTTAACCCTGCACGCACAAAGATCTTTTGCGAGGGATTGATTGTATACGTTGGATGCAATTGAATTAGATAATCAGAATTATTTGCATCAACTGGTATTAAACGAATAGTCCAAACATTGCGTCGTGTATCTGTAGGTATTACATAGCCCGGTCTAATATCACTGATGTCAATAGATGATAATCCAGCAGGAACTGCAGGAGTAGTCCAGAATGAATCATCGACATCATTAGTGCCGGTATTAAGGAAAACAATATTTTTACCGGCTAGTTGATTATTCAATCCATCTATGCCAGTGGGATATTCTGCTAAGAAACTGCTTAATAGTTTATTTTGTATTGCAGTATAGCCAAATTCCTGTGTTGCAGCATCAACTCCATTGGTTGGTCCAGCAATTGTCATTCCACTATAAAAATCTTGTGCAGTTGCTAACGGCACATTAAATCTGATAGTTCCGGAATCAGTACCATTATTGGTTACACCAAAAATTTGTCTAGTAGATACAGTAGGCAATCCAGTGGCTGTACCAGATACACCAGGTGCATTTTGAATCCAGAACTGGAATCCTGGTTGATTAATTTTAAATTCGTATGTTCCGCCACGTGCCAGTGTAATAGGAGTGTTTGGTTGTTGTCCTTGCCCACTGAACGTGTAACCACCATTGGCTATATTTCGTGTAACTGTATAGTCTGCTGTATACGGTACTTGGTCTGCATAAACATTAATTGCTGACGGACCATTGGGCAACCAATAGTACTTGTAGTAGTTTACAAACTTATCATAATCAAATTTACCATCGTAACTATAACTTTCAGATCCAAATAATCTTTGTGCGTTATTGCTAACACCGCCAGAGCTTCCAATGTTATGTAACAGGTCAATATAAGTTGATTTGAACTTAACTGATCCATCAGAGTTTTTAACTACTACAGTAGGCTCAAGTTGATAATTTTTACGGAATGAATTTATTTCAGGAACGTAGTTATCACCAGATTTATAAGTAGGACTAAAAGTACGACCAATATATCCATTCAATGGTGTATTAACCGAGTCAGCAGTTAACTGATCCATTGTTGCATTTAAAAATGCTTGGTTTGGAGAAGTTCTAAATACTTCTGGTAAAAAATTAATTGTATTTACTAAACTCATTAATAAGTTCCTACTAAGGGATTGCCTAGATTTAATTGTGCTGCGGTTACAGCAGTTACTACATCGATATCATTTACTGTTGCAGCACTGGTTATAATTTCCCATGGCTCTGAATTAATTTGGAAATAATTACCAAACACTAAATCAGTATTAGCCGGAACAATTACTACGCTTGCTAAATTTGGAGCTAGACTTGTATGCAAGTATGCAGCAAGTTCACTGAAATAAAATGTGTCGCCAAAGTCCCAATTAGATAAGTCAAAGTATTTGTTAATTGCCGCAATCATCTGACTCTTTATTTCATTTGGCGTAATACTTGACGCTGGGTTAATAACCACTTGGAAACGTGCTTGTAGACTTGATTCAGCTTTAGATCCAAACAATGGTTTAAATTGTGCAGGATTGTAAACTAGTGTGTCACTTACTGCTTTGTAATTATCTAATGTACTATAAGCAACTTCTAAACTACCACTGGTTGGTAATGTAGGTTCTTCTACTGTGCCAGTGATATCTTGAATCCACTCTAAATAACTTGTGGCATAGTCAGCAGTTAAAATATACACATCCATGATATTAATAGGAGTAGGATCTATTCTACTTCTACTTGGGCTGTTATGTTGCCACTGGAAATATAGTCCATTACGTGAAGTTGATACTCCAGCAACAGTTGTATATAAATCAGGATTATCTGGCACACCATCTAACTGTGTAGTAGGCATACGAACTACAACTCTGTCAGTGTCAGCATATCCTGACGGATCTGTTATTGTATCATATACTTGCCATGCAACATCAACTCCCATTGGATATGATGAATTTGGTTGTGTGTTTATTTTTAAAATTTTAATAATATCTGTTATGGTACGACCAGTAATAGAATCGTAAACACGAACAGTAGGGTCAAAATAGAAATTAGTTTCACCAGCACTAGCAAAAATATACTGTAAAATTTTACTGCTTACAGTATATGTACCTTGACTATAAACAAATTTTAATAGCCATGTGCTGTTAGAGCCGATGCTTGCTGGAGGTATATTAACCCAAGTTTGATCAACTTGATCATAAGTTAACCCAAAGTTAACTTTTGCATTAATTTGTGTAATGATAGTAGAAATCAATCCGGTAGTTAAATCATTTTTATACGGCGGAATAATACAATAATTCCAATCAAGATCACTGTCCGACAATAATGCACCAGAAGGAACTACTGTACCAAAGTTAACCAACGATGGTGTTGCATACTCATTGCTGTTTGGCACTACACTAGTAACTGAAGCATAAAAACTAGTACGGTCGCCATTCACTGTTGGAGTGCCAGATTTAATATTATTTTGTGCATCAAAGTAATATCCAGCCGGAGCAGTAAACAATAAACTTGCACCTGTGTTTACATATTGCAAATTACCTGTAATACCAGGACCAACTTGTTGGGTTGTACCACTGACCTGCAAGTATCCCGAACTTGAAGAAGTAGACGAGCTTACTTGACTGAATGTTACATTTGTAGCTGGAGAATTAAATCTAGGGTAGTTAGCATAATAGTAATTACGCATTTCCACTGAATTAATAATTGGAACAATATCGTTGTAGATAGCAGAATAAACGTCATTGGTGCTTAAAAAATTAAACGTTGATGAATTTACTATGGTATTAGCATATAAAATACCATCATCACAAAATATATTTGTACTACTGTAACTACCAGTTGGGTCCAATTGGTCAAGATATAAACTAACACCTGAGCTAGTACGGTTTACAGTTTTAATTTTTTGAATACTACTGAAATTAGTCAGTGGAAAAATATTATAATCTTCCGCAGTAATCATACGGTTTTGTGTATAATACTGTTGCGGAGCATTTGTTTTAATGCTATCCAATGACTGTGCGGCAGTTGCATTGGTTACTGTGTATTTTAAACTTGCAGTGATAGTTAAAACTTGTTGTGAATTGTTTGCGCCAATATAATTAAACGCAATCACCACTGAGCTCATGTCATCAGGATTGATAGTATAACTCAAACCGTTACTGGCTCTGAAATAAAATCTAAAAGCACCACTTGGTATATTTGAAAAACTGCCATCACCAAATACAATGTTAACTTGGTCGCCGGCTTGCGAATTCAATTGATATAAATTTTTATTTGTTAATTGATTGTATATAACATTAATGCCCTGCAATGCAGGAGTTTCAGTCCACAATGTAGTAGGATTTTTATTAACATCTAACACATATAACCAATTATCAGTTTGATTGATATTGTTTGTTGATATTGCTACATAATTGTTTGGCACAGCATTGGTAATTGTAAAGTCCGCGGCTTGTAGACTACCTTGTTTAAAGTAAACAAAAAATCCTGTGTTATTGCTGTTATTTCCATTGTTATCATTTCTGTACAATACGTTAAATTGTCCAGACATTGTTGGATCTTTTTCGTAAATGTATGTTTGGCCCAATGATGTTGCACTTACAGCTTCAAAATTTGTTGATGTACCTTGTACTGTTACACTAAACGGTGCAAGCGGCAATGAATTTGTATTTAGATTAATCGTGTATTCATCTGTTTGAATACCCGAAATCAATTGGCTGTTTGCAGGTTTGCCGATAGCCTGTGCCGACACCAATGAAGCATTTAAAATGTTAGTAAATTGTTCAAGCCAATTATCATTGGTATTGTCATTCCAATGGATTGTTGAATTTGCAAGGTTATTACCAAAACTATCGTATACTGATTCAGTTGTTTTTATACTGTCAATTTTTATTAGTCCACTGGCACTATTTGTACGTTGAGGATTATAGCTCAACATACGAGCAAGTTTCAATATACTGTCACGTCTTTGTGCAGTATCTAAGAAATTTTCACGTGAATTTAAATCAGTGCGAAATGCTAAACTTTGTCCAAGGAATGCAATTAAGTCAATTAAAGCAACGTATTCACTGCTTTCAATCCAATCATTGAATGTATCTGGATAGTAATTCTGCAGATAATTCATCATAGTTGAACGCAAAGTTTCAAAGTCGTAACTTGTAAAATCTGCGTTAGTGAACGATTGGTAGACTTTTGTCCAGTCCTGCTGTACTAAAAGATTTGTTTGACGTGTGTTCTGTGCCATTATTTTTACCTATATAAAGTATTTATTTAGATAATAATATGGCTAGTTAATTAACCGTCAATAATATTAAAATTAGTTGAGGTATATAAGGTATTTGTAGTTAATGTTGCAGAACTATTTTCAAAATTTAGTTCAAGTACATCTGTTTGATCAGTAGGAATGTAAGTTAATGCTAACTGTATTAAAAATCCGTTGTCTTGTTGTGTAACACTGACTTCACCTACTTGAAGTCTAGGATCGTAACTGGCAATTTGAGTTATATCATTTTTAATTGCTTGCTGTACATCTTCAGTTAACGGCTCAAATAATAGTCCCCATATTATGGTACCAAAATTTGGTTGCATTAACTTTTCGCCTTTGCGTATATTGAAATAATTCAATAGATCACGTTGAGCCAATTGAAAATCTGTATAACCAAATCTTTTTGGACTAATTAATGTGCTAAAACCTTTGTATAGTGACATGTTGTATTTATTCTATTAAAGGCTCAGTACTGTTATTGCGTATCGCCCGGTGTTAAATGCCTGTGCTCCGCTGGTACCTAAGCCACTGTTGCGCCATGTTAATGCAGTTTGTCCTGAGTCTGTTACAGATATTTTATTGTCAATGCCAAGTACCCAAGCAACATATATCATTCCTGCAACAATATCTGGAGTATCTGTATCAATGATTGCGCCTGATTTTTTAGCAGAAGTGTATAAATCACTTACTAATTGATATGCTAAATGCTCTTGCGCTATATAACTTGTAAGAAAATTTTGCAAACTAATGGTATTGTACATGTAATTTGCATATGAATTTACACGAGATCTAATCATTGAGGGTGTCCAGCAATGTAGATAATTTACAGCATCACTACCGTAAGATTCCACAGATGTTGCAGCAAGCAGTCCATATTCTTCTAATACAGTTGCAGTAAATTGATATCTGCCCAATTGATTATCTGCGCCAACTAGTCCATAGTTCCATTGGCTTCGATCATATGATATTTCAGCTAATAAACATCTTGTTTGCGCCGAAGTTAGTGTGCCAACTTGCCCCCAAGCAGGTAACGTAGGAGTAGCATCTACTCTACCTAACCAAGACACCGGTAACGGATTTTTAATCTGTACAGTTGCGGCTTGTAAAAATCCTTGTGTAGTTGACATTAGAATAAAGCTCCGCCTATAGTTGATGCAAGTCCGGCTAATGCCGCACCAACAGCTAGTGTACCTAATGCACTACCAGCTGGTTGTCCAGGTATTTGTGGCAATGGACGCGATTTGCCGTCGGGGCCAACCCAGGGCTCGTGTGCAGGAACAGTAGTGCATGCTGATGTAATTGTGTGTGGCGATTTAACCCATGCATTTGTTCCATCTGAATAGACTGTATCATCTAGTTTATTCAGCGGAGTTGAATTTAAGTTTATGTTAGGTATACCTGGGAATCCAGTATTTAATTTTAATAATGTACCATAAACACTAGTCATGCCAGCTGATGATAAACCCAAGGTAGCTAAACAATTAAACGATCCCATTGTAGCACTTAATCCCAATGATCCATTGGTTTGTGCAGAAATTCCAGTCTGAGCAGACATAGCAATACTGCCTGGGGTATTCATTACAATAGCTGACTGTCCAGTTCCTCCCGAAGTGTCAACTGCATTCATTTCAATGATAGGACTATTCATAATGATTGCACCGTCGGCATGAAAATTCATTACACCTTTGGTACGCATATTAATTGCATTTGTAGAATACACATGAATTTGTCCGTCGTTGCTAAACTCTAACCACTGGTCACCGCTGGCGCTTGCTACGTATAACACATTTTCTGTGTCATTCATTAGTATCTGATGTCCACTGGTTGTACGCAAGCGAATCAATTGATCTGTACCTACAGGATTAACAGAATCCCCTGCCGCACCATCGTCCATTACAAAACTATGTCCGCCAGTTCTAAAAATTGTTGCATTAGGGTTTGACGGTACTTGTGCTGTTTGTGTAGCACTTCTGCCCGGTGTGCTTATGCCATAAACATTACTAGGCATTTCTCTTAGACTACTGGAACTGATAGCTCCTCGTATTGGATCTCTATCTAGTCCTTGCTTGATTAATACTGCCGCTTGATATTGATGTGTTTGTCGAGGTGTTGCTGTAAGTCCATCTGCTGTATATGCAGTAGGATCACCAGTGTTGTATTCCATAACAGGTAATACGCTGGTTGCACCAACTGATGTGCTTAAAGGTGTAGGTGGCAAAATAGTTTTATTGGGCCCTGCAATATTTCTGCCTAGTGCCGGAACCATGTGATGACTTGGGCTATCGTAAACACAACCTATCCAATAGCCCCGATCTCTATCACCATTGGCAAATATACATAGAACTTTGTTGCCAAGGTCAGGTGGCACCATGAACATTCCATAACTCTGCCCGGACGTAGTTGGACTATCAGGAAGATCATCTGTATCAGTACCAAAAGTTTTGCCGTAAAAAGGGCTACAATAACTTACTTTCACAAATGTCGATGTTGATGTTGTACTCCACTCTGGGATCTCAACTAACAATTGTCCCATACGTGTACCCTTGACAAAATCACGCACAATACCCACGTATGGACCCGGATCAACTTTTAATCCAGTTTTTTTAGGGTCTACAGAAGAAGTTATTGCTGTACCAGTTCTTCTATGTTGATTACTTGCCATTTAATGATTCCTATTATTGATTTGCAACCGAGGCTGAACTGCCGGTATTTACACTAGCACCATTAGGCGATACACTGGGTAACTGATTACCGGAACTAGTGCCAACTGCTGAACTTCTACTATCTTGCAGTTTTGCAATTGCTGCTGCAATATCCTGATTTGGATATCTTACTAATTTTAATGTTTGTTCAAATTTGCCGTTTTCAAATTTGTTGTTGATTGTTGTTATTTTATATTGCCCACTGAATAGAGATTTACTTGGTGTTGCAGTTCCGCCTTCCCAATACATTAGCCCCTGCCCGGTTATGTCTGCATCTTGGTCAATTGGTGTGTTTACTGTTAGTGATACAATAACATCTCCGGTGTCCATTGGCAACCATCCATACTTGGTTGCAAAATCAGAATTGCTGATAATATTATAAGATCCGTCTGTTGGACTTGGAATTACAAACCAATCATCCTGTTTAATCAAATGTGGATCACCAAGTATTTGCAAATCTACAGTACACATGTCGCCATTCGGTCTTGAATGTAAACTTTTTAAGATATCTGCATTTGTTTGTGCTTCAGGGGCATTCAATAATCCTCCCCAGGTTGTTATATTCATGTCATTAACAATACCTATATACCTAGTGGGGGTAACTGATGGGATATTTGTCAGTGATGGATATAAAATTCCTAACATCGAAGGGCCAATGTTAATTGCAGATTTAACTGCTTGGTATGTTGCTTCGTCTGCCAATGGTTGATATCCAGGGAATATATCCGTCCACGACAGGACCTGAGTATAAGCAGTAGTATCAAAATTTATTTTAAGATTAATAATCTCTGTATTTTTACCAGTGTACCAATAATTGTAGGCTTTAACAGTAAATGGTGTGCTGTCTGGTGCTTGATCAATTGCCGGGTGATGTCCCATAAAGCTAACAAATTGATGTATTTTATATGTTATTACTTTAGGAAACTGATTCTTTGCTGGATCAAATACTTCAAATTGTATAGCATTAGTATTGCCAATTGCACCGTATTGGCATCCTATCATTACTTTATATACGTTAAACGGCGAAGTATGTGAGCTGTTAGCACCACCTTGTGCATTTACCTGTTCAGTCATAAAGCTAGATAAAGACAATACACGATTTATTAGATCGGTGATTTTTGTACCTTCACTGATATTAAATTGTCGTTTTGCAACATCAACTGTTACACCCTGCGTATCTGCATCAGCAAAAGAATTATCCTTAGGATACACAATTGTACTTTGTCCTATCATAGGATCAAATTCAAATGATATTCCATCAGCATATAAAGCAACACCTGACGACACAGAATCTGCCCAGTATATCTGTAATTGTGCGGTTAGATTTTTAAAGAATTCATTTACAGTAGCTCCACCAACTGGCATATTTTTCGGAATATTAACATATTCTTCGTGTAATGCTATATGTCCAATAGGTACATAATCTATTTTGTATTCTGCCCCTGCGGTAGTAGCTTCAATTTTAATTCCAGTTAGATGTATAGGAAAATATTTTCTAAATATTGCTGTTTGACTTTCAGGAATTGGATCTCCATTGTCATCGTAGCCAAAGAAATCTAATTGCAATAGATAAGGTAAATCGAGATAATTTGCAGTTGGTGACCCAGCATTTCTAAGACCAAATGCAGTTAATGCCAGTGTGTCTATTAGAGTGCAACCATATGGTTCACGTATAGTCATACTACCACCAATTAAATTGGTGCCAAGTCCTGCTTTGCTAGGCGCAACATGTGTAGAAAAATTAACTGTTTGAATTTGATAATTAAGACCGGAAGATACCGGTACACGTTGCGATATATACCTGCCGCCATCTTCAGCAACAACAAAACTCTTCCCAGCAGTGGGAACAAAACCTGTTGATTGTCCAACGTCTGTATAACCTTGCAATGCATTTAAATCGCCAGGATCTAAATACCATAAAGTCCAACCATATGTATATGATGCATATGAATTCAGTGGGTTAGGTAGTATTGCTGATTTTTTTAATTTTTTTGCTGTTATTACTACTTGTGGTAACTGCACTGGCGTTGATGATACTGCTGACGCTTGTGCGTTAAGTTGTGCAGAACTGCTGGTTGCAACAGTTGTTGAGACTTGATTTGCAGATACCGGAACAATCCAAGCATTTCCTACAGCGTCATACATTGCACCTGTGTAGGCCGAATTTTCAACTTGGTTGGATGTGGCTAATACATATCCTGTAGGTGGAGTATATGTGCCGGCTGGCGGAGTATTGTAGTCAGCATAGTACGGTAAACTTACTGATGAGTTTGCACCAACAGTCATTTTTAAATTCCCAATGCCGTTTTAACCACTGCAAACGTAGGAACATATATAATTGTTCCTGTTTGAAAATCACGAAGTGGATCTCGAATAACATCGGGATTGCGTACTGCAAATACCCACCATAAATTACTGTCCTTGTACATATCAAATGCTAAAATATCAGGTCTTCCGTTATATACTGAATCAATTTGATACAATGCATCACTGGGATCTGGGGTTATGGTAACACCAGACCATACATCCAGATATTTTCCCCACATCTGAGTTTTATAGTATGGACTTGTAGATGTATATGTTGCCATTATAAGAATCCGCCCTGTGGTTTAAATGTAGCGTATGTTGGTTTAGGAATAGTTGATCCAAATGCAGTTGCAGGATTTCCAGAATTTTGCGGATTCACTAGTGCACCAGATGCAAAATCGTTAAGACTAAATCCAGCACTTTGTGCGGCTCTGCTGTAAATTGGTTGCAATGTTAGTGAAACAGTACTGGTTGTTGGAAGTCTAGTACTATTTAATACAGGTTTAACCAGCTGAGGATTATATCCGCCCGTTTGTGTTGCGTATGGCTCAACTACATCCATATAGTCAACATCTCCAGGCATAGTATGACTAAAACTAGTTACTACACATGGTACATTAGGCAAATAATACTGCCCATAACCATTTAAGTATACCAATGGCGGAGGATTGCCTGCTTGTGGGTCTGCGCCAAAGAACATTTTTGTTACTGCTCTAAAGAAGTAAATTGTTGCTAATAAATATTGACCTTCGTCAATGCTTTGTACTGTAAAATCTGCGTTAATTGTTATAGCAGAAACTGCTGAACTATCATAAAAATAGTTTGTATAATTATTATGTGTTAATTTTTGTTCAGAGTAATTGGCTGTATGCTGTACTGTCAGTTGTGGAGTATAAGGAAATACAACTCCTATTCGTGGAGTAGTTGTTAATCCAAACGCACTATTTAATAATGCCGCAGTAGAATTTGGTGCACCACCTAATCCACCAGGTAAATTCACCAATGGTGATAACAAGTAGTTACTGGGATCATTATAAAAATAAGTAGCACCGGGAGCAAGACTCACACGAACACGCCAATCTTGATTGGCTGCCGGAAATTTAACACTAGGAGGACCGTTTTGATAACTGTAATTGTACATCTGTGCTACAGTCATTCTACCACTGGCTTTATTTAAACCAACAGAACCCAATGCACTTGATGATACGGCTTGGGTAATCATATTGCCCAAAGATCCGTTAAGTGAATTACCGGGTAGTACTGGATTTGATAAGACTGGCATTTGCTGGTTTCCTGTTATAGTAATATTTATTGTTTAAATTAAGTGCGTAGATAATGTTTTTGTTTTACAAATAGGTTGACAACTCGAAATTAAATATGTTAGTATGCACTAACTTATAAGGAATTGAAGGTGCGCCACAATTATTTAAATAACAAAGACATATTAAAAGAAATACACAAAAGTAAAACCACTTACTGTTCGTTTATTAATTTAGCCGATGCTGACTATGATATGATTTTACCAGATGTTAGTAAAATCAATAAAAAGAATATCAAAGAAGCACGCCAAAATCGAGCCGACAGGTTAGCTAAATTAGCACATGAAGAAGCTACCAAAGATGGGGTCAAGCGCAAATTAGATGAATTTGAAATTAAACTTAAAGACATTTCTGATACTGATGTGGTTTTTAGAATCATGACCTGGGATCATATTCCAGTTGATGATGTAAAAAGTCGCAAGGCTGCTGTAAAAGCACTCGAAGATGAAGAAGGTGCTATTCCACGTAGCGAATACGACGATGAAGATCTAGATTTAATTGGTAATACCAAGTACGTAAAATGTAACTTTCCGCCATTTCAACACTATAAAGTGGATGCAGACGGCAATCCCATTTGTGTAGGTAAAAGCCATTGGAAAGGTCCACTGGATACTGGCAGTTTTAATAGAGAACACGGTAAAATGACCAACAAACTAGCACACATGTTTATCAAATTATGCGAGAGATATGCTACTCGTAGCAATTGGAGGGGATATACCTACAATGAAGAAATGCGTGGGCAAGCACTACTACAATTAAGCCAAATTGGCCTACAATTTGACGAATCAAAATCACAAAATCCATTTGCTTACTATACTGCCGCTATTACTAATAGCTTTACTCGTGTGTTAAACATCGAAAAACGTAATCAAAACTTACGTGATGATATTTTAGAAATGAATAACCTAACACCTAGTTACACTAGACAAGGAATGGGTGGTGGCGGCGGTCCAGTTTATGAAGAGTAGATAACTTATATTACTTCAGACCATATAATAAAAAGAGCCGAAACATTAAAAAAGAAACATGCCAAAAATGGCTTAAGTAAAGCAGAAAAAAAATCATATAAGCAAAAAATACAAACTCGACTAGATCGCATTGCTACTATTGGGTTTACCGAGAAAGAAAAAGAACAACATTCAAAATACGGGTATCAAGTTCAAATCACATTTCCTGATGGTAGTATAAAAATTTACAACTCATGTGGATCGGCTACAAGAGAGATTGGCATCGATGTTCAATACGGATTACGAGTATGTGCCAAAAAAATTGACTTCAAGGGATACAAGATAGTAAAATTACGAGATCCGCTCGTGGATTGTAGATAAAGGATGTAATGAGTAATTTATTCAAAAAGGCAATGTTGATAACAGACATTCACTTTGGCTTAAAGTCAAATAGCACACAACACAATGAAGATTGTCTTAACTTTATAAAGTGGGCTACTAGTAAGGCAAAAGAGGAAGGATGTGAGACGTGTTTCTTTTTAGGAGATTATCACAACAATAGGGCATCAATTAATGTACTCACACTAGGGTACTCACTTAAAGGACTAGAGCATTTAAATGACAATTTTGATTGTGTATATTTTATTCCTGGTAATCATGACTTGTATTATCGCGACAAACGAGACGTACAAAGCGTGGAGTGGGCCAAACATCTCCCTAATGTACAAATATGTAACGACTGGTTTAGCAGTGGCGATGTGGTTATTGCTCCTTGGTTGGTTTCTGACGATCATAAGAGAATTCCTAAATTAAAAGGTAAATATATGTTTGGGCACTTCGAACTGCCCGGATACTTAATGAATGCTATGGTAGCCATGCCCGAACATGGTGAGATACGCAGAGAACATTTTTCAAATTTTGAACACGTCTATACCGGACATTTTCACAAAAGACAAACACAAAAGAATATCACCTACATTGGAAATTGCTTTCCGCACAATTACGCAGATGCTGGAGACGACGATCGCGGACTTACCATATTAGAGTGGGGCAAGCCACCCGAGTATTATGCATGGCCCAACCAACCCTTGTATCGCGTTTTCCAATTAAGTGATGTATTAAAGCATACCGAAGCAATGTTGCAACCGAATATGCATGTACGTGTTAACTTAGATATTGATATCAGCTACGAAGAAGCAACATTTATTAAAGAAACATTTATCAGCACTTACGGCTTAAGAGAGATTACACTTATTCCGGCTAAAGTAACTGATTTAACAGAATATGAAATTCAAGGCAACATAGAATTTGAAAGTGTAGATCAAATTGTTTATAGTCAACTAAACACAATTGACAGTAAACAATATAACCCAGACCTGTTGCTAGACATATATAGGAACTTATAAGTGCAACTCTTAGATAATAAAATTATACCACGATTTGGTTATTACACCGTTGGTGTACAGATGTTTGTTAACAAAATTGAAGCGTTAGCAGAATCGAAACGTACCAACAAACCATGCCAATGGGTATTTAATAATGATATTCTAGACAAATTTGATTGGACAACACCTCCAACGTTAAGTCTCAAAGAAGTTTATAAAAATCGTGCGCTACAACTTAGAGAAAAGTATGATTATATTGTTCTCAACTACAGTGGTGGTGCAGATAGTCACAATGTGTTAAAAGCATTCTTAGAAAATAACATCAAACTTGATGAAATTTGTGTTCGCAATCCTTGGAAACGCACAGAAAAAGTATTTGAAGTTACTACTAACCGAGACGCCGGAAACCATATGAGTGAATGGTATCTAACTGCTCTACCCGATATACAGTACATTAAGAAAAATCATCCCGAAATACATATTGAGCTGTATGATCACAGCGATGATCAAATTGATTTTTGGACCAGCAGTGATGCTGAAAACAATCCTTGGTTTCTTAAAGGTCCTGGTGCACAACTGAGTCCAAGTCATGCAATGCGTTGGAAAGCACTAGATATCTATAAGCGTAAATTCAACGACAAAGGCGTTAAAGGCTGTCAATTATACGGAGTTGACAAGCCTCGTATGTGCTACACTGGCGGCAATTTCTTTGTATTTTATTTAGATGCAATGGTCAGTACCATGGTAAACTTTGATGGGTACGATGAAACATACGGAGCCACTGAGTTATTTTATTGGTCTCCGGATATGCCTGAAGTTATTAAGGTGCAGACGCATCATATTATGAATTACATGAAACAAAATGTACATTTGTTACCGATGATTTCCCCCGAAGCATCAAAATCATACGAGTTGCGTAATCAGTATGAAGTAATGGTACGCAATCTCATATATCCCTATTGGGATCAAAATCGTTTCCAAGTAAAAAAACCATCTAGTTTGGTTTGGTGCGAGTTAGATAATTGGATGTATACTGATGCCAATGCAGATTCGTCTGTGATTGGTTCTTGGGAATACAGTTTAGATTATATCGAGCAACAAATTGACAAAAAATACATCACTTACAATTCTGTAGGCAAACGTGATGGTATAACCGGCATGACTTCACAATTTTATAAAATAGGAGAATTTAATTTATTATGAAATCAATTATCAACAAAACTCTAGCATTATTAATGTTAGGACTCGTAGGAGCATGTGTGCAAGCACAAGATGCATGGACTCCGCCAGCAACTGTTAAATTTGTTAGTTCAATGCCGGTGGGGTCCGGGCCCGACAATGCACTTAGAAAAGTAGCACAAGATTTGTCAGAAAAATGGAAAACATCTGTTATAATCGACAATCGACCCGGGGGCAATGGTATTGTATCGTTGGTTGCGTTTGCTAAAGAACCAGCTGAAGCAACTATTTACTTTGGTACAGTAGATAATTTAGCTGTGTATCCAGTTGTTACCAATCAATTGGATTTATTAAAGCCTATAGATCCATTTATGGGATTTATCAAAGCTGACATGATGTTGGTTACACCACCAAATATTAAAAATTTAGATCAATTTAAAACAGCCTTACAAAAGAATCCTGCTTATGGTTCATGGGCAATTGGAAGCCAAGCACACGTAGATGGAATCGTACTAAGTAAAGCATTTGATGTTGCAGGAGTTCATGTACCTTATAGAGACTATGGCCAATGGTTTACTGATTTGTCAAATGGATTAATGACGTATAGTTTTACTACTGTTGCATCAACAAGACAGTTATTGGCTGCCGGCAAATTAAATTATATTGCTGTTGTGTCTGATCATCGTGATTCACGTTTTCCTGATGTTCCTACACTATCAGAATTTACAGGTAAAAAATTAACAATGTTGAACCCATTCATGGTGTTTGCTACAAGTTCAAATTTACCAGACAATGTAAAAAATCAAATTCAACGAGACATTGTTGAAGTGATAAACACACATAAAATGGACGAAGCACTGGATCCAATTGGATATTTGCCATGGCATACATCAATTCATGAATTTAAAAAGTTTTACAAGACATATGGTGAAAACTATATCACGTACTTGAAAACCAATAACATTGAACTTAAGTAACAACTCTGCTATACTCTATAGATGTTTAAAATAAAAACGCTGACTGTTCGTAACTTTATGAGCGTGGGTGCAACTACCCAGGCTGTCAATTTTGATAGACGTGACCTAACTCTTGTCTTAGGTGAAAATCTAGACTTAGGCGGCGATGATTCTGGTGCACGTAATGGCACAGGAAAGACAACAATTATTAATGCTCTTTCCTATGCTCTTTATGGTAATGCGCTAACTAATATCAAAAAAGACAACTTAATTAATAAAACCAATACCAAAGGTATGATGGTTACTATTGATTTCGAAAAAGACGGTATTGAATATCGTATTGAACGTGGGCGTAAACCTGGTGTTATGAAATTCTTCGTTGGTGACGTAGAAAAAGAAATCACCGACGAAGCACAAGGTGACAGCAGAGAAACGCAAGCAGAAATAGAAAGAATGTTAGGTATGAGTCATGACATGTTTAAGCATGTTGTGGCTCTTAATACATATACAGAGCCCTTCTTAGCATTAAAAGCCAATGACCAACGTACAATCATTGAGCAACTTTTAGGTATTACATTACTAAGTGAAAAGGCTGACGCTCTTAAAGATTTAATTAAAACTACTAAAGATGCAATCAGCCAAGAAGAATTTAGAATTAAAGCCGTAGGTGATGCTAACAAGCGCATTGAAGAACAAATTGAAAATCTAAAACGTAAACAAAGTATTTGGCTTAAAAAGCACAACGAAGACATTGAATCGTTGCAGTCAGCTTATAATGAATTAAGTCAATTAGATATCGAATCTGAATTGCTGGCACATACAGCATTAACTGATTACAATACAAAACGTAAAGCAATTGCTGACTGTACTGCATGGATTAAACGATGTGAGCTAGATGAGAAGCGTGAAGAAAAACTGATTAATCAGCTAAAAGACGAAATTGCCAGTTTAGAAGATCATAAGTGTCATGCGTGTGGTCAAGACTTCCACGATGAAAAGCAACAAGCATTGCTAGAAAGCAAGCACAAAGCACTACAAGAGGCTGCATTACAAGCATTGTCAACTAATACACAATGGATAGAGCATACTGACGCACTTAAAGCATTAGGTGAATTAGGTGCACAGCCAAAAGTATACTATGACAAAGAGTCGGACGCATTTGAGCATCGTAGTAGCATGGGCAGTTTGCTAGCACAACTGACTGCAAAGCAAACTGAACAAGATCCTTATGCAGAACAAATTCAAGACATGCAAGAGCAAGCAGTGGAAGAAATTGATTACTCTGTGATGAACGAGTTAACCAATCTCAAAGACCATCAAGAGTTCTTGTTAAAGTTATTAACAAACAAAGATAGTTTTATACGTAAACGTATTATTGATCAGAATTTAAGTTACTTAAACGCCCGCCTGGGACAATACTTAGATCGTATTGGCTTACCACACACAGTTAAATTTAACAACGACTTAACTGTAGCCATTACCGAACTAGGTAGAGATTTAGACTTTGATAACCTGTCACGTGGTGAACGCAATCGTTTGATTTTAAGTTTATCGTGGGCATTCCGTGATGTGTGGGAAAGTCTATATCAGCCTATTAACTTGTTATTCATTGATGAGTTAGTTGACAGCGGTATGGATAGTAGTGGAGTTGAAAACTCGCTAGCTATCCTGAAAAAGATGAGTCGTGATGCAAACAAAAGTATTTGGCTTGTGTCACACAAAGATGAGCTAGCAGGTAGAGTTAACAACACATTGCACGTGGTCAAAGAAAATGGATTTACAAGTTACAACACCGATATCGACATCCTTCAATCTTGATATAGTACAAGTTGAAGTTAGCAGTAAGTGTGTGCTTAAGTGCCCCAGATGTCCGCGCACGGAATTGTTACTACCATTTTTAAATAGAGAAATCTCCTTAGCGGTGTTTAAGAACGCTTTTACACCTGCGGTATTATCACAGATCAAATATCTGTTGTTTTGCGGGCATCATGGTGATAGTATATATGCTACTGAATTTCTTGACATTGTTAGATATGTTAAAGAAAATTCCAGTACTCGAATTAGACTTATTACCAATGGCAGTTATAAAAAATCCCACTGGTGGCACGAGTTAGGTTCTTTGTTAGATGACAACGACGGCGTTATTTTTAGCATAGACGGATGGGACAATGAATCCAACAATCTATATAGAGTCGACAGCGATTTTGAAAGTATATTAGATGGCATACGTGATTTACGTTCTGTTGGTACTTGTTATATTAATTGGAGTACTATCTATTTTAAATTTAACGAAGACAAGATGCTCAAACTCGCTGATATCGCTAAAAATTCAGGCTGCGACACTTTTCAACCTGTTCGCAGTTCAAAGTTTGATAATCGATATCTAGTCAATGGGGTGGATCCGTTAAAGCCTGTGGATCCTAGTCATGTTGAAGGGCATGCACACTACCATGAAAAAGTTGTATTTAGACGTGATGATCCTTTTACTTACAATTTGAATAGGAAGCAACACAAGTGGGCAAAATGTCTTAACGGTAACAGAGAAATTAATGTTACAATTGAAGGACACGTATATCCTTGTGGATGGTTTAATACTGGATATCAACAGAATTTATTTGTTAAAAAGTATGCAGACCGTATAAGCATACACACAAGAAGTATAAAAGAAATATTAGAAGACCCATGTTGGGACGAACTAATAGGAACATTTGCAACTGGTGCATTACCAGTATGTAGAGTAAAATGTCAACAGGATTGTAATTGAAGCAACGTAACGTTTTTTGTACAGTACCGTGGTTTGAAGTCCACATCAATGCCGACGGCAGTTATCATACCTGCGGTATGCAACGTAATTGGATTACTGGTACTAATTTAGCCGACAAATACAACATACAGACAATGTCTATTCCGGACTGGATGACACATACTGCTATGAATGCTGATCGTTATAGTAAACTAATAGGCATACCGGATACAAAATGTGGATCTTGTTATGTTGCTGAATCCGGAGGCGGTAGCAGTAAGCGCATACGAGAAAATTTAAAAAGCCGTATACATAATAATCATATGTATGGCATAACATTTGCACACAGTCCTGACTATAAAACTTTACAAAATTCAAACTTATCCGAAGTTAATATTCGCAGTTTTCACTTTAGTTTAGGTAACGAGTGTAACTTATATTGCAGGACCTGCGAACCCAGTTATAGCAGTAAAATTGCGTTTATGGAAAAAGCTAATCCCGTCAGACTTAATTGGACTGATAATCAGCAGGCCTGGGATCATCTGGTAGAAAGTATTATTGCCGCTCCAGAATTAAAATTTGTACACGTTATTGGTGGTGAACCATTTTTAAACTACAGATTTGAAGAGCTAATTGATAGACTAATTGCTGCAGGCAAGACCAACACTTACTTTGGCTTCAGTACTAACGGAACAATTTATCGTGAAGAAATATTCACAAAACTACAGCAATTCCGCCATGTAGACGTGGGTATCAGCTTAGAATCGCCGTCGAAACTTAACGATTTTATACGAGCAGGGTCAAGTACCCAGGCAGTCATTGATAATATTAAAAAGATACAGCAATTTCAAGCACCGAATTATTATGTAACTCTACGTACTGTTATCAGTGCGTTAAGCGTACACACATACGATCAAACCCTGCAATGGGCATTAGATAATAACTTAGGTATTTTAAGTAATACCTTAGACTATCCCCCAGAAATGCAGGTTAAAAACTTGCCCGCAGATATCAAACAACGATTGCTTGAAAAGTTTAAATTGTGGGAATTTTCAGATTCTGCCGGTATTGAATCAAACGGCAGGGAACCCGAACATCAAAAGTTACACGCAGACAATGAAATGCGTAATGTTATTGGTATGCTGAACATGCCAGGAGATACAGAATTAACTGATTTATTGTATAAAAAATTAGATCAATGGAATTGGTTTGCTGATCCCGAAATTAAAAATTACTTTCTATTGGATGGTTGGGATAACTACTATGCATGAGCTGGCTTTACGAAAACACCTTAATAGAATCGCTACCCGACGACTGTGTTGGATTTGTTTACTTGATAACAAATTTAGTCACTGGTCGAAAGTATATTGGAAAAAAACTAGCTAAATTTTCAAAAACAACATACAAAACAGTAAAACTCAAAAACGGCACTAAAAAGAAAAAGAAGATTAGAAGCAAAATAGACAGCGACTGGCAAACATATTATGGCTCAAACATAGAACTAAACAAGGATGTTGAAACACTGGGGCGCGATAAATTTCAAAGAGAAATTTTATTTTTATGTAAATCAAAAGCTGAGTGCAGTTACATAGAAGCCAGAGAACAATTTCGATACCGAGTTTTAGAATCAACAGATTATTACAACGGACAGATTAGTGTCAGAGTACACGGATCACACATTATAAACAAAATTTAAATGCAGGAAACTATAGTTATTGCTTCGGTGCCTTATGTTGATGTTAATCGACCAATGGCAGCTCCAGCTGTGTTAAAAGCAGCCTTAGCTCAACATGGCATCAACAGTACTACATTAGATTTGAATGCTGAAGTTGTTACAAAAGTTTCCGGGCACTTTCATAAAGATAAAATACTTAAATTTTTCTACAAACAAAAAGTCGATGACTTGATTGTTGAGGACGTGGGAAGAATAATCGAGTACTGTGCTGATCGCATATTAGCCTACAATCCCAGTATAATAGCACTTAGTTTGTTTTGTTTTGATTGTCAGGTGTTTACAGCATGGCTATGTGCTGCGATTAGACATAGAAATGCCAGTGCTCGTATAGTAGTTGGCGGCCCGGGACTTAAAACTAACGTAACAGATATAACATACAGGGATCGTTTGCTAGAATTAGGATTAATTGACGACTACATTATCGGTGACGGCGAACAAGCCTTTGTGGAATACGTTAAAGGCAATTTAACATACCCTGGCATTAACTCTGAAAACTGGATTCCTGTTACAGATCTAAACAGTTTGCCTGCACCCGACTACAGTGATTATAACTGGTTCTGGTACAAGGAACCTACTATTCCCATTATGGATAGTAAAGGGTGTGTAAGAGACTGTGAATTTTGTGATGTTGTTGCATTTTGGAAAAAGTATCAGTCAATGACTGCTGATAAAATATTTGAGCAAATGATGCACCAATACGAAAAGCACGACATATTGCATTTTGACTTTAGAAGCAGTATTTCCAATGGCAATCTCAAAGAATTTAAAAAATTACTGTCGTTGATGACAGAATACAACCGAGGAAAGTATAGAAGTGAACAGATCAGCTGGGAAGGATCTTTTATTGTAAGACCTGCTAGCCAACATCCTGAATTAATTTGGCAACAGTTGCAGGCAACTAATGCTAGAATATTCATGGGTGTAGAAAGTGTTATACAACATGTGAGAAATGATCTAGGTAAATCGTTTAACAACGATGATATTGATTATCATTTGGCAATGGGACAAAAATACGGAATTACACAGACTTTATTGTTAATTGTAGCGTACCCAACAGAAACACTAGAAGATTACGAATTTACCAAGCAATGGTTCAGGGATCGCTGGCAGTATGCTAACAACAGCGTGATAGAAGTATTTTTATCCCCGTTAGATGTTTTGCCCGGTACTAAACTAGAGCAAGGCGGAAAAAACATGATGCTTACTCCTATTCACACTAAAAAAGATAGAGTAGAGTGGGTTAATCAAAATTTAAACATCTCATATGAGCAACGACAACAGTACTATCAAGAATTAAAACAAATATGTTCTGTTGAATGTGGATTTACAGTAGTATGAAAACAACTAAACTAGAATTTGTTTTAGAATTTGGCTATTGCAATGGCACAATGGATGTTGAAATTAAATCAAGAAATCAATTTTTAGGCACATTTAAAGATAATAACAAAGACCAACTTACAATTAAAACCGAAATTACACTACCAAATACATTAACTTTAACACTTTCAAACAAAAATTATGGCACAGATACAAAAATATATGACAATAAGATTACAGAAAATAAATATGTACAACTCAAGCAGTTCAAGTTTGGTGGCATAGATTGGGATACAGATCGACTGTTCCATTTATGTTCGTATAAAACTGACTGCGACAAAAACTTAATAAACACTACCTTCTGGGATAAAAACGGCACAATTACTATAGATTTATTTGACAAAGACTTTATACAATTCCATTTACACTACCAAAATCTTTTTAAACTTTATTAAGGCAAATAAATCAACAGTAATGCTAGCACAGGCTAAGTTCGTGTGCCCTATACCTGGATCCCGGATCACAGGGATGGAAATCTCTTCGCTGTAAAGAGTACTCAATCACTATCCTTGACAGGACGAAGATCGTAAAATGCTACGGTTTGATTGTTTGAAAAGAAATATAAAGCTAAAATGACGTGCTAGTGATAGCACACGGTTTATATGTATGTTAGCGTATAGATATAAACCCGCCGTTGTGTAAAGACACAGCTCGAGGTACCGGACAACCGCCTCTGTAATGCTGTAACGCTAAGTGACTGAGGTAACTCGGATGAAGCTCTCTTTGCCCTGTGCGGGCAAAGTGTGACCAAACAATCTGGATGAAACATTAATCGCTTCGCTTCTTATTAAAAATAATGTTGTGAACGAAGTGAAACAACAGATCTCGTTAGAGATCTTAAAAGAATGGCAAACCTGACTTCTCTGTTGTTTCTAAGTTATCTTTAATAATCTTGCTTATAATTCTTCGATCTTCGTAACAGAGCATTACAGCATCATCATAAGATATACTACCTCTCATATACCAACACATAGATAAGAGATCTTTTTTAAGGGCTTTTGAGTCTCTGTCGAATGATTCAAGTAGTTCGACAATCTCTTCATTGTTTAATGTCAAAAGCCTTATGCGAAAAAACTTGACTGTTCAAATACAAATGGTGTTGTGAATATTTTTGCACATTCTTCATTTTCGCAGGTCATGTCTATATTGTTGTATCCGCTGTTAACACGTTTGATCTCATCTAGTTTCTCTTTGATAGATTCCCAAACATGACGTTCGCAGTTTTCTAAGAATTCTTTGATAAAATCTGGATTATCAACCACTGACCCATCTTCGATTTTAATACCCGCAATGCTTTTGCTTACTTGGTTAACACCAGTTTCGATTAACCGTTTAAACATATCGTTAAAACGTTCAGTCTTTTCATCTGCAGACATTTCGTCACTTTGAACTAACTGCATAATGCGTTGTTCTTCAAAGTTAATAATACTGTTTTTGTTAAAATCTTCGTAGGTTTGTGGCTTTAAGATAATTTGTAATCCGTCAACTTCTACAGGTGTACCCCAATCAGCTGGTGTAATTTTATCAAGCATGAATGTTAAATCTAATGCTTTTTCATTCTTAGTACCACAATGTGGACACACGCTGGTAAAATCCATTTCTTTTCCGTACGTAGCAAGTCTAATAGCAATCAGTACTGGATCAATATCAATTGCTGGCATTTTCCAGGCATTCTTAATACTTGGACAGCAACTTTGTATAACTTCCATAGTACTGGTACCATTCATTAATGCATCTGGTGTTTTAAACATTATTTCATCTTTTGCAGTCATTGGGTACACTGGAATTTCGCCTGTGACTGGCAAATCCAATGTACCCTCGGGGTACCAACGGCCATTACTGGGCAATTTTAAATACAATGCAGGTTGTCTAAAATGTTTAGCCAAAGGATTTGCGACTGAATTTGACATGTTTTTATCTCCATAAATATTTGATATAAGTACTTATCTTGTACTATTAACTGAGTATATTAAATATGGCATTAGACCCATCATCAATGACAGCAGACGAGTTAACCAAACTCATGTCTGCTATCTCGTCTGTAAACAGCGATTTTGCATCACTGTCTAAATCTGCTACCCGAAGACGATTAGAAGAAGAAGCTCATATTAAAAGTATAGCAAAGCTAAAAGGTGTTAACATTCAACAAGCAGAGCAACTTGCTGAACAGATTAAACTAGAAGAAGAATTAGGTAAAAAAGAAGAACAGCGTAATAAAGCAGTTGCTGATGCAGTGGAAAAATCCATTGGCGGATTAAAGAATTTTGCTGAAGGTGCCATTGGCTCTGCTAACTCAGCATATAATTCATCAGAAGTATTTGCAAGTGTTGCGCCAACACTAACACTAATGGGCAATACCATTAAGGCAGTCACTGATGTAGTGGCAACGGCCTTTACTGGGATACCTTTTATAGGTGGAATATTCTCGGCTGCTGATAAAGCATTAGGATTAACAATCGACATTACTACTAAAGTAATGGAAATGCAATTGCAAAATGCACAAAAAATGTTGAATACTTATAACTCAATGAGTAAAACAGGTTTGTCATTTGGTGGTAGCCTAGAGTTAATGCGACAAGCAGCAGTTAAATCAAACTTAGGATTAGATTATTTTTCAAAATTTGTAACAGATTCTGCGGATAGCCTTAGTAAGTTCTCGGGTAGTATGGTTACGTCAGCTAACTTTGTTGGCAAGTGGGGCGCAGATCTAAGAAAAACCGATCAACAGTTATTGGTGATGTACGGTGGTGTTGCAGAATTTGATTCAGCACTTGCGGAATATGCAGCCAGACAAGCCAATGCTGGCATTGATGTAATAAAAAATCAAGAGCAACTTAAAAAAGGTGCACTGGATTACTTGTATGCACAAAAAGCATTAACTGAATTAACTGGAAAAAATCTTGATTCTATTAAAAAAGAACAAGAAGCACGTGAAGAACAAGCTGGGTATATTTTAGCTAAAAAAGAAATTGGCGAAACAGCACCGCTAGTAGATCAAACTTTAAGTTTAATTGCTGATAGACTTGGTCCAGCATTTGACAAGTTTGGCACAGAATATATACAGCGCAACGGTCAGATCATTAATACCAATAACCAGTTTACTCAAGCACAGTTTGGTGCAACAGCAGAATTAGTTAAACACATACTAGATTATACCAAAACGTGGAAAGGTACCACTGAGGAATTAATTAAAAAACAAGCAGATGATTTGCAAAATTATCAAACTGCGGCTAGAGAACGTGAAAGACAACAAATGGCAGGTGTTGCACAGTATAATCAAAATACTGACAACGAATATGTCAAACACGCAAACGAAGTGTTAGTGGGACTTTTAAAAGGTACATCTAAAACTGCTGATACAGTTGAAGCAGTAAAAGATTTTTACGATCGTCAAAAGGCCGCAGGAGTTAGTCCTGATATACCTAAGATAGCAGGTGCAATTGAGGGACTTAATCAATTAAAAATAACAGGCGATGAAACTACTATAAAAAGTCTTGGCGACATGGCCTCAATTGCAACTAAGTTAAACAAAATTAATGAAGTGTTAATTGAAAAATTTGGTTCTGCTACACCTATATTTTCAAATGCTGTTGATAAATTTGCTGGTCTTATTAATAAACTATTAGGCGAAGCGGGATATGGCACATCAGCTCCAGTAAGCGAACGACGTGCAGACGCTAATCAAGCTGCAGAAGCAGTAGCAAGTGCTAGAGAAAACGGAGCAGATCCGGCCGAAATTGCAAAACTAGAACAAATAGAAATTGCAAAAGCCAGGGCCGCTAGACAAGCAGAACTTGAAGAAGCAAACAAACGTAGACAAGAAAACAATCGTTTAGGTAATACAGGCAATGTTATACCTCCTACAGGTACTCCTACTCCGGGTAAAGAATCATTGTATAAAGGTGCAGAATCAACTGCTGGTGGTGCCGCTGATCCTGCGTTGGTTAAAATTGCAGAACAGATTGCAGAAAAATTTGGTGCTAAGATTACAGCCCTTAACGATCGATTTCATCAAGGGGCAGAATACGAAAATAGTCTGCATAGACAAGGCGAAGCTGCTGATATAAACAGTAAAGATATTTTAAGCCATATAGATGAAATTAATCAAATGCTTAAGGGATCGGGCTATCATGCTGAAAGACATTCTAATGCTGAAGACCCAACTGGTGGGCAACATTTACACATTGAGCAAGATAGACAAGCTAGAAAAGACGCAAAACAAGATGCTAAGCCAAATTCGCAAAAAGTTGGATTTACTGAGTCTGCTCAGTCCGATATGGCTGTAGCACTTTTAACAGATCTAAACGATAAAATGGCACAAATGCTATCAGTGACTAAAGATCATAGAGATACTTCGGAAAAGATCTTGTGGGCACAAGCCTAATGCGGTAAATATAGCATAACAGAGAACAATATGGCCGGCTGGAAAAAGTACTTTAAAACCAACAATCTACCTAGTAACATTAGTCCACTAGGTGCTGGGCGTTTGCCTGATGCGTCTTATCGCAACTATCAAAGCCAATTACCTGAAGTTTACACTGGTCAACCAAATCGTGTTGAGCGTTATAACCAGTACGAACAAATGGATATGGACTCAGAAGTTAATGCTGCATTAGACATTTTAGCTGAATTCTGTACCCAAAAGAACTTAGAAAATCACACAAGTTTCAGAATTAAATTTAAAGAAGACCCTAGCGATAACGAAGTTAACATTATTAAAGAACAACTGCAACAGTGGGTTGCGCTTAATGAATTTAACAAACGCATGTTTAAGATTGTGCGTAACGTAATAAAATACGGCGATCAAGTGTTTATTCGTGATCCAGAAAACTTTAAACTCATGTGGACAGAAATGAGTAAAGTTACTAAAGTTATTGTTAACGAAGGCGAAGGTAAAAAGCCTGAGCAGTACTTGATCAAAGACTTAAACCCCAATTTCCAAAATCTAACAGTTACTGCGGTTGCTACTACAGATACTTACATGAATCACCCGCAAACTGGTGGCCCAAGTGGTGCTTATGTACAGCCACAAAGCCCATTTGGTGGTGGTTCACGCTTTAGCCACGCTAAAAATGAAGCTGCAATTAACGCAGAACACGTTTTACACATCAGTTTAACAGAGGGATTAGATGTATATTGGCCCTTTGGTAACAGCGTATTAGAGAACATTTTTAAGGTCTTTAAGCAAAAAGAATTGCTAGAAGATAGCATTATTATCTACCGTGTGCAACGTGCTCCAGAACGTCGTATCTTCAAAATTGACGTAGGTAACATGCCAAGTCACTTGGCTATGGCGTTTGTGGAACGTATCAAAAACGAAATTCATCAACGTCGTATACCAAGTCAGAGTGGCGGAACTAATCAAAATGCATCAATGATGGATGCTACTTATAATCCATTAAGTACAAATGAAGATTACTTCTTCCCTGTAACAGCAGATGCACGTGGTTCTAGTGTAGATGTGCTACCCGGTGGTGCTAATCTAGGTGAAATCACTGATTTGCGCTTCTTTACTAACAAGTTATTCCGTGGTTTGCGTATTCCTAGCAGTTATTTGCCTACTACAGCTGATGACGGTAGCCAAGCATACACAGATGGTCGCGTTGGTACAGCTCTTATACAAGAATGGCGCTTTAACCAATACTGCCAACGTTTACAAGGCATGATTGCTGAGAAGTTAGACAGTGAATTTAAACTGTTTATGCGTTGGAGAGGCTTTAATATTGACGGATCATTATTTGATTTAACATTTAATGAACCACAAAACTTTGCACAATATCGCCAAGCAGACATTGATAGTGCACGTATAGCTACATTCCAACAGCTAGAACCTATGCCTTATTTTAGTAAGCGTTGGTTAATGAAGCGTTATTTAGGAATGACTGAACAAGAAATCAGTGAAAATGAACAAGCATGGGCAGAAGAACGCGGCGATACTGAGCTTGCAAGCCCTGATGCACCAAGCCCACGTAGTGTTGGTATTAGCCCGGGTGGTATTACATCTGACTTAGAATCATTGGGACCTGACACAGGTGTTGAAGGTGGCGGAGTGCCTGGTGGTGTAAGTGGACCCGGCGAGCAAGGCGCTGCAGGTGCCATTGGTGCCGGTGGCCCAGCACTTTAATTAAAAAAGGTTAAATAGTATTATGAACATTTTTGAACTATTTGATCACGCACCGGAAGGCTATTACTCTGAGAAAGATGATCAGAATATAGCTAAAAAGACTGACAGTCGTGGTGCTACACGCTTTACTTTAGCGCATTTAAACCAATTGCGTAAAGGACACGATGTTCGTAAATTGGAACATGAAAAGAAATTAAAAGCTGTATCAAAACAGTATCAACCGGCAGCCGAAGGCGGTGCACCCGGCTTATAAAAGCCTGAATACTATATAGTATTCTAAAATCATTCAAAAAACACCCATTTAACCCCTAAATATGCGTAGTTTTGTAAATAACTTTACAAAGCCAACTTATTAAGGAGTTCTAATGAACAAGTTTGAAAAATTAATTGAATATATTATTAACGATGAAGATGACAAAGCTCGTGCTTTATTTCACGACATCGTTGTAGAGAAGTCACGCGACATTTATGAATCTATCATGGATGAAGAATCTATGGAAGAAGTCGCAGGCAACCAAGTTGAAGACATGGTTGACGAAATTAGTACCGAAGAGTCAATGGGCGAAGGCGACGAAGCCCCAATGGACGGCGACATGGATGACATGGATGACATGGACGATATGAGCGGTAGCATGCCAGCTGATGGTGAAGTAGACGCTGATGATTTGTCATCTGAGCACCAAGAAATTGAAGGTACTGTAATGAATATTGACAGCAAACTTGACGAGCTATTAGCCAAGTTTGATGAAATCATGGGCGGTGGGGAAATAGCAACAGCAGGTGAAGAGCCAGCTGGTGAAGAAGAGCCACATCCTGAAGAAGAAAGTATGGGCATGATGGAAGCTGGTAATCCTTTTGCTAAAAGCGGTTCAGGTAAGTCTGGAAGCGGCAAAAGCGGTTCTGGTGTAAGCGGTTCAGGTAAGTCTGGAAGCGGCAAAAGCGGTTCTGGCAAAATGGAAAGCAAGTCCACAGCACAATTAATGCGTGAATATGTTGACAAGATTGGTGATATCTACGGCGGTCAAGGTGATGCAGCTGAAGGTACAGCAGTTGGTACAGGCAACAAAACTGGTAAAACAACTATCAATAAGAAGCCTGGCTCAGTAGGCCCAGGTGCTAACTTTGGTGGCGAGTCAAACAACATTGCAAATGGTGGTGCTAACGAGTCCCCTGATAACAAACCCGTTCCACAACCAAGCAACGAATATACCAAAGGTGAAGGCAATTTGCCACACGCTGGTAAATTCCAAAACGTACCCGGTGGTGACGCAGGAAAGACTGGATTTAAGTCTAACCAAGCACATCAAGGTGGTGGCGCAGAAACTAAAGAAAAAGAAACTGGTAAATTAGCCGGAGATGATGGCTCAATTCCAGTTAACGATAAGAGTGTTCAAAAGCAGAACACTGGTAAGAAGTAATAGGAACTACAAATGGCTTTGTACCTACGCGAGAACTTAACTTTTGACCGGGCTGGTATTCAGGTTATCACTGAAGAAAAGACTGACGGGAAGGGTAAGAATCTCTATATGAAAGGGATATTCATTGAGGGAGGCGTGAAGAACGCTAACCAACGTGTTTATCCCGTTCACGAAATACAAAAGGCTGTAGAAACTATTAACGAACAGATTAAAGGTGGATACTCCGTCCTAGGCGAAGTAGATCATCCAGACGATTTGAAAATTAACTTGGATCGCGTTAGCCACATGATTGAACAAATGTGGATGGACGGCCCTTGTGGATTTGGCAAATTGAAGATATTACCAACACCAATGGGACAATTAGTTGAATCCATGATTACAAGTGGCGTTAAGCTAGGTGTAAGTTCACGTGGATCTGGTAATGTTAACGAAGGCAGTGGTCATGTTAGTGATTTTGAAATCATTACTGTGGACATTGTTGCACAACCTAGTGCTCCTCACGCTTATCCTAAAGCAATTTATGAAAGTTTGATGAACATGAACGGCGGTGCGAAAATATTTGAGATGGCTAAAGAAGCCAATCAAGATCAACGAGTACAAAAGTACCTGAAAGAAGCCATGACAGGCTTTATCAAAGAACTAAAACTATAGGAGAAATATCCAATGTTAGATGCTATCAAACCATTGTTGGATAACGGAATTATTAACGAAGACACACGTCAAGCTATTGCTGAAGCCTGGGAAGCCAGAGTTACTGAAGCAAAAGAGCAGGCTCGTGCTGAACTACGTGAAGAATTCGCACAACGTTATTCACATGACAAACAAGTTATGGTTGAAGCTCTTGACAAAATGGTAACCGAGTCTCTAACTGCTGAACTCAATGAGTTTGCAGACGAAAAGAAGAAATTAGCTGAAGACCGTGTGAAATTTAAACAGCACATGAGCGAATCAGCCGGCAAGTTTAACGATTTTATGGTAAGCAAATTATCAGAAGAAATCCGCGAACTACGCAACGATCGTAAAGTTTACGAGTCTGCTATTAGCAAACTAGAAAAGTTCACAATCCGCGCACTTGCAGAAGAAATTAAAGAATTTGAAACAGACAAACAAGCAGTAGTGGAAACTAAGGTTCGTTTAGTTGCTGAAGGTAAAGCTAAACTAGCTGAACTACAAGCCAAGTTTGTTAAACAATCTGCTCAAGCCGTTCAAGAGGCTATTACCAGTTCGTTAGAGTCAGAATTGACTCAACTAAAAGAAGACATCCAAATTGCTCGTGAGAACATGTTTGGTCGTCGTCTATTTGAAGCATTCGCTAGCGAATTTGCAGGTACTCACTTAAATGAGAACAAGCAAATCCGTGAGTTACAATCACAAGTTGAAACTGTAACTGCTAAACTGCAAGAAGCAGTTTCTGCAATTGAAGCGAAAAAATCTTTAGTTGAATCAAAAGAAAAAGAAATCCGTATCATTAAGGAATCAGCAGAACGCAAGGAACGTCTTGCAGAAATGTTGAAACCTTTAAACAAAGAGAAGTCTGCAATCATGCGTGACTTACTTGAATCAGTGCAGACAGATAAGTTACAATCTGCATATGAAAAATATCTACCAGCTGTGCTAAACAGTTCTGCTGTTACTACTCCTGCCCCCAAGGCCGCAGTATTAACTGAGAGCCGTCAAGTAGTAACTGGTGATAAATCTGCTAAAACACAAGTTGAAACTAAAGTAACAGAGTCGCAAGACAATGTATTTGAAATCAAACGTTTAGCAGGGCTTAAGTGACTTAACCCTAAATAGGAGAAAATGGAAATGACACAAGCATTATTAGAAAGCCGTTGGGGCGAAACCAAAGACGCTCTGCTAGAAGGCTTACAAGGTTCACGTCGTACAACAATGGGCGTAATCTTAGAAAACACTCGTAAAATGTTGGCAGAAAATGCAACACCAGGTGGTACACAAGCAGGTAACGTAGCAACACTTAATCGTGTTATTCTACCAGTTATCCGTCGTGTTATGCCTACAGTTATTGCTAACGAAATCGTTGGTGTACAACCAATGACAGGTCCAGTTGCTCAGATTCATACACTACGTGTACGTTATGCTGACGCTGTAGCTGACGGTTCAGCATACGCAACTTCTGTTGCAGCTGGTGATGAAGCATTATCACCATTCAAGATTGCTACTGCTTATTCTGGTTCTAACGCAACTGGTCAAGCATCAAGTACAGCAGCTCTTGAAGGTACTGCAGGTAACAGAATTAACGTTCAAATCTTGAAACAAGTTGTTGAGGCTAAAACTCGCAAATTGTCAGCTCGTTGGACGTTTGAGGCCGCACAAGATGCACAATCTATGCATGGTCTAGATGTTGAAGCAGAAATTATGGCAGCTTTGGCTCAAGAAATTACAGTTGAAATTGACCAAGAAATTCTTGGTTCACTACGTGCACTAGCTGCTACTGACTACACATATGACCAGTCAGCAGTTTCTGGTACAGCAACATTCGTTGGTGATGAGCATGCTGCTTTAGCAGTATTGATCAATCGTACAGCTAACTTGATTGCTCAACGTACACGTCGTGGCGCAGGTAACTGGGCAGTTGTATCTCCAGCATCATTGACAGTATTGCAATCTGCAACTACTTCAGCTTTTGCTCGTACAACAGAAGGTACATTCGAAGCACCTACAAACACTAAGTTTGTTGGTACATTGAACGGCGCAATGAAGATTTATGTTGACGGTTATGCAAACGACAGCCAAGCAGTATTGGTTGGATATAAAGGTTCTAGCGAAGCTGATGCAGCTGCGTTCTATTGCCCATATATCCCATTGATGTCTTCTGGTGTTGTTCTAGATCCAAGCACATTCGAACCAGTAGTTTCGTTTATGACACGTTACGGCTATGTTGAGTTAACAAACACAGCATCGTCTCTAGGTAACGCTGGCGACTACGTTGGTGAGATTGCTGTAGCAAATCTATCATTCCAATAATCCACTCGTTCGGGAGCCCAGTACGCTGGGTTTACGGGAAGGAACAAAAAGGACCGCAAGGTCCTTTTTTGTTGACTATATATTCTTTAGTGCTATACTGTACTATAAATAAAACTGATTATGTCTTTTCCAAAAAATCTTTGTCTTGCACCTTTTATTTTTAATACTATTGATCCATCAGGTAATCAGGCACCGTGCCCTACATTAGGCGGTGACCTTTGGAATTTTAATAATATACCTATGCGTGATAGATGGCAAAGTGTTGAACTACAAGATTTTCGAAAAAGAACACTAAGCAATGAAAAAATGCCTGAGTGCAATATATGTTGGAGTAGAGAAGATGCTGGCGGATATAGTCTAAGAAAGTCTATTTACGATACCGAAACAGATCCTGACGGCACAGAAACAAAACTACATTTTACTGATATAACACCTGAGACTGCATTACAAGAAACATTTTATAAAAATGGTCCAATGCAGTTAGTTATGAAAGTTAACAACTTTTGTAATTTGCGATGCCGTAGTTGCAACAGTACAGATTCTGTGCTATACAAAATTGAAGGCGAGCATTATAAAGAAAAGTATTTGCTTAACGAACACTATTATACAAGAGGTCCAGATCGTAATGAATGGACAGATCAACAGCTAGATGAAATTTATGAGTTCACTGGAAATTTAAAAAGACTTGAATTTTATGGTGGCGAACCGTTGCTAGATACACAAACTCCAAAGCTATTAAAAAAATTAGCTGAATCTGGTCGTAGTAAAGAAATATTTCTTAATATAAGCACAAACACAACTACGTTACCTGATGATGACTGGGTTGATTCTGTAAGCCATTTTAAATCTTTTAATTTAAATTTAAGTATTGACGGGCTAGGTGATCAATTTGAATATATTAGATTTCCTGCTAAGTGGAGTAATGTATCAAAAAATATAAATTGGTTTCATACTGTACTCAGAGAAAAATTTGCATCTACAAATAATTATTTTTCTTTACTACCTAGCATTGCTATTACTAGTTTGAATATATATTATTTGCCAGAGTTAGTAGAATGGTTAACACAAGCAACTGATACTGACCCTCATTTAAATCTAGCAACAAATCCTTCATACTATAATATTAAAAATTTACCTGATCAAGTTAAATCTGCTGTTGTTGAAAAATTTAGCAAATTTAATAATCCAAGATTAGACCGAGTTTTAAAATTCATGGAAACTCCTGCAGATGCCAGTGCATGGGAAGATTTTAAATTTTGGACTATGGCTAAAGATGAATATCGGCAAGAAGATTTTAAAATAACATTTCCTGAGTATTACAAAGTAATCAGAGAATCTGGAAATTGGGATGAGGATGTTGACACACTAGTTAAAAAACTACAGATAAAACCAAGATACTATAACTATTTTGCTTTGCAAACCAAAAAGTAGAAAGTACATAATAAATACTTAATAAATTAAGGAACGTATTATGTCAGTACAAAAACCAGCAGAAGTAACCATCGCATCTAAGACAGCAGATCCAGTTGTAACAACTACAGCAGCAGTAAAAACAAAAATTGCTAATCCAGTAGCAGCGCCAGTAACCAGTACTGCCGCAGTAAAAACTTCTATAGCCGCAACTACCAAAACCACTGCGGTATCAGCAAGAGGTAACGCAACTCCTGGCGCTGATACTATACAGCCAGCGGATACTGCGCCAAAACCAAAAACAGTAAAAACAAATCCTGTAACAGTGGTTGGCGCCGCAACAAACGCACACTCAGTTTATCTTTAATTGGATAAATATATTGTTCACTCATGCCGAGTAACTCTCGGAGCACCACTTCGGGTAGCCTAGAACGCTAACAATAAAGGAAAAATAAAATGGCAAAATTTAAAGTACAAAAAACAAATTCAGTATCTGGTCAAGTAGTTGACAAGTATATAAGTCAAACAATCATTGACGGTGCTCACTACGGTGGTACTGGTGGTGATACAGGACAATCTGGATATCAAATCCAAGGTCAAGTTCATATTAACGGTCAAAGTTCTGCACAAGGTTTTATTATTGCACAAAAAGGCAGTAAAAAATTCCGCGTTCAAGATGCTAGCGCAAACGTTGGTGATTGCACATTAGCAAACACACCAAATCCAGCCGCTGGTCAAATGAACCTTCTTATAAATTTGAATACAACAGCCGCTAACATTGCTTCTGCTAACATTGCAGGTGGCGCTACTTCTACATATATAACATATGATACTCGTAGTACAGTAACTGGTCCTGTTGCTAGCCCACGTGTTGGAGACTATATCATTGGCTTTACTGGCGCAGCCGCAGTAGCTCAAGTTACTGCTGTTAATGCAGTTGGTAATGTTACAGTTAATACAACAGGTAATGTTTTAGGACAAACTGGTGTTTCTATTACTACTAGCACATACGCAAGTCGTATTACAAACAAATTTGTATGGGATTACTCTAGTGATGGCACTCTAAGTGCTAACACAAATGGTAGTTACAACTATAACAAATTCCGTTATCGTTTAGCTACTCCTGACAGCACATTTGTTCAAGTACAAAGTGCTTAATTAAATTAAGCGTTAACAAAACGGCCTTCGGGCCGTTTTCTTTTGCTAAATACTTGATAAACAGGATATCTATATGAGTGTTACTAAGCGAATTTCCGGTGATTATCACGTTATTAATTCAGATGCAAATCTGTCGGGTAATGTTACTTTTACAACCGGTACATTCTTTATTCAAGGTAATTTATTAGTTGGTGGTAATTCTACAAGTATTACTCAAACAAATACAAGTATATCTGACAATTTTCTTTATCTAAATGCTGGCGAATCTGGAAACGGTGTTTCGTCTACATATTCAGGATTAGAAATTGATAGAGGTTTAGCAGCCAATGTATTTTTACGTTGGAACGAAACAGTAAAGAATTGGCAAATTACAACAAACGGTATTGGGTACGGAAACATTGCGACTACATCAGGTTCGGGTTCGTTGCTAGGAAATGTTAACCAAGATTTAACTCCGGGACTAGGCGGTAATTTAGATTTGCACTCGCATACATTATGGGACAGTACTACTACCGCAAACGTACAGATATTTTTATCTAATACTGTTAATTCTGGCGGAACTGGAGTATATGTAACAAACACAAAATATACAAACACCGAGTTAATGTCTAAGACTCGTAGTGTAGCCTACAGTATTTTATTTGGATAATAGGAACAAACATGTCATTACAAAACGCATCACTTAGCAATAGCTCACCGGCAGCAATATATACAAGTTCTGGTAACAACGTAATATCTACTATGCATATCTGTAACAACACTAACGGAACAGTATATGCAAACGTATACATGGTACCTAGTGGATTTAGTGCTAATTCGTTAACTTTAATTTACGGAAATATAAGCATTAGCGCATACAATACATTAATCACGCAAGAAAAATTCGCACTTGGAAATGGCGATGCGGTATATGCAAACGTAAGTTCAAGCACAGGTGTAAGTTCAACAATAAGTTATATTGGAATTTAATAATGGCAAGATTTCTTAAAAATCCAGAACTTGCACATGGGGCACAAGCGGCATTATTACCAATGGTTCCAAGTAGTGCATATGGTGACACACCAGTTAATGGTCTAATTAGATTTAACCAAGCTACAAGTAAAATAGAATTTTATTACAACAATGCATGGAGTCAAGTTGCAAAAATTGGATCAGTTCAGCTAGTAGTTGATACATTCATTGGTGATGGATTAACACAAGCATTTACTATGACACAAAGCGAATCTGATCCAACCGCAGTTGCAGTATTCATTGGCGGAGTATATCAACAACCAACAACGAATTATTCAGTTAGTGGCTACGGAATTAGTTTTACTAGTCCTCCACCTGCACCAGGAGTGAACCCAAATCAAATTGTTGTTATTCATAATTTAAACAGCACCAACGCAGCATAAGGGGACAAAATGGCAATTGGACGTATTACAGGACCAATGCTGTTTAGCAACCTGGACAGACAGGGTGTTGATCTTGCCATTGACGGAAACCTTGCGTTCTTTGATGTAAACAATAGATATGTTGGTATCAGTACTGCTACACCTAACTATACATTAGATGTTAATGGTAATGCAAATATATCTGGTGCATTAATTGTATATAACACATCGTCATTCCTGGGAAATATTTCTGCTGGGAATATAGTTTTAACTGGTAACATAACCACAAACGGAAATACAAATTATATTTCTGGAAATATTGGTCGATTCTTTGGTAATGCTGCAGGCTTTGGTGCCTTATATGCTGGCGTTAATTCTGGTTACGTTTATCAGCCACAAACTGTATTACAAAACTCTACAAACTTTAATGGTTATGGTCAAGTTAATCATCAAAACATCAACAATGGTTCTGCCGCATCAACTGATTATGTAGCCACAGCCGATACTGGTACTGCTGGTGCCGGATACATTGACATGGGTATTAATAGCTCAGGCTTTGTAGGTGGTGTAGGCAACGAACTTAATAACCCATTAGATGGTTATTTGTATGTTCAAGGAACATCGGGGTTAAATGGTAACTTATTAATAGGCACAGGGACAGCTAGTGACATTGTATTTTCTACCGGCGGTTTTAGCACAACTAATAATTACCAAGGACGTTTTAAAAATAATGTTGGTTTAATTTTAGCACAAACAACATCATCCACAAGTACAACAAGTGGTGCATTACAAGTTGCTGGCGGGATTGGCATTGCTGGTAATGCCTACATAAACAATATCTATACAACCAATGGCCTTAATTGGTCTGCTAATGGCGTATCTGCATTGTATGGAAATACAAATGTTTCTACTTATCTAGCATCTAATACTGATCCTACTATATCTAATATATTCAGTACCCTTAGTACTATTAATACTGAATTTTCAGAAATAAATGGAAATACTGTTACTCTTGGAGCCAACACAGTACAGGCTTTTATAAGTAATGCAGTAACATTCACACAATCGACAACAGTGACAAATGCAATTGCAGAATTAAACTATGTACTAGGTAAGCTAGTACCACCAAGCCCACCAAACTTTCCTAACAGTACAACAATTTCTGTAGGAACTACTAATAGTGGGCTAATGTGTAACTTTACACAAACTGATAACTCGGGATGGGGTAACTTAAGCGTAGCCGGTGGTACATTAGTTAGCACACTCAGAGCAAGTTCATTTAGCACAATTGGTACGCCTATCACTAATGTAGGTCCTGGTAGTACAGGAACTATTACGACTTATGTAAATGGTGTACCTAATGGTAATGTAACACTAACTGGTAGTAATGGCAATACCTTAAATGGTAACTTGTATGTTTATAACGTAGAAGATTATCACTCTGTAGTATCAACAGTAACAGCAGGATTTTGGACAGTATTCTCTGCTTATGCCACAGCAGGTGCTGGTATGTCGCCGGGATGGAATAGAGTACATATTTCAGATTCGGCGACTGGGAATCAAACAAATGATGCTACTTGGTACTATGATAGTTCTAGTCCCAGTGCGCCATCATTCTCGGGCACAAGCATGGTGTTAAGCAGTAACGTAGTACAGTATTCAAGTACTATTCCTATGTTTACTACCAGTGCAGGATTTACTTTAAAAGGTAATGTACAAAATATCAGTGGCGATACATATCCTAATTCAACTAATTTAATTTCATCAAGTGCAGCCAATGGTGCGTTTGCAGCTCCTGCGCTAGTCAGTTATGCTGCCGCTGGAGTAACAACTCCAATCACAAGAAACAACACCGCAGTCGTTTCTTTTACAACAACCGCTAACATTACTAGTGGATTTGGTAACTCTTTAGGTACTGCTGGACCAAGCGTCACAGTAAACAACAGTTACAATTCAACTAGTTGGGCATTTAGTGCGCCATCAACCTACGTACTTTATAAAACTGGTACCAGCACACAGATTGAAGAAACAGCAATAACAAATAGTTATACTGGTGGTAGTGCTGCGTATCGTATTGTGAATCCTGATGCAGGAACAGCCGCAGATAATCCCTCATATACTGGTAGTGAAGCCGCATTTAACAGTACCACAGGCCCATTTTATACAACAGATGCAACTAATGTAGCTGCAAAAATACAATACGATCAGACAAATTATTCAACTGGATTTTTGCCTGTTGGTCCAAATTTAAGTGGTCGTAGTACAAGCCAATATTTTACATTTAAGTTTGTTAAGAGTGCAGTAAGTAAATTTAATATCAGCTACACAGGAACTATCGCTGGACTATGGGTTGCACTACCTGGAAGCACTATTGATACAACAGCATCTCCTACTCATGGATGGATTAATATGGCACAGGCCTATGCCGGCTCTGGCGTCCCTGGTACTGGTACCGGCGGCAATGGATCGGCAGGTTGCAGTACTGGTGGAGCCGCGGTATTAAATAGTCTAGTGAGTGGAGGAAGTTACACCTGTACATTTGGTACAGCAAGTTCAACTAATTCGACTAACAACGAAATATATGTTCGAATAAAATTAACCAGTAGCCAAAGTTTAACAGCCTTATCTATAGCGAACCCAACTAACTAATATGTCAATTTCACAAACACAAATCGTCGATATATTATATAAGAAACTTAGTGGGGTTTCTAAGACTGACACGAGCACAGCTAAATCACCGGCCAACGAATCTAACGCTAGCCCTCAGTTGAGTCCAGGATCAACAATCTGGCAACAAGATTATGCTATACCAAATGTAACAACATTACCAAGTAGCAATAGTAGTGCAGTAACTGTTTACAGTGGGTCTACAAGTTCTGTAGTACAAGCAGTATCACTAAGTGAAGGCATTGCAAATGAAACCTGGGCAACAAATTTAACAAATTGGATTAGTCCTCAGTTTGGTGCAGGTTATCAGATTAAATTATATGCAGGCCCAACTGGTGCAAATGCATCTACAGCAATAACATACACCAATTTACCAGTGGGTGGATCAGGTAATAATGACAGTTGGTATTTTGACTATATGGCTGGTATTGTTAACTTTGCTGACACAAACGTGCCAACAGCAGTAACTGGTAATGTTGTTTATGTAGTTGGTGCACGTTATACCGGGCCTACAGGTATTCAAAATTTCCCAGGAAATATAACAGTTGGGAATGTATCATCAACATTTTATGGAAATGTGTATTCTGATTATATTTTCCCACAATCAACAGCAAATATACATTTAGTACCAAATGCAACAGGAATAGTTGCAATTAACTCAACTACTTCACTTGGTGTTCCTTATGGGTCCGAGTCACAAAGACCATCTGCGGCTCTAGTTGGGCAAATCAGATATAATACAACATTAGGTAGTCTTGAATTTTCGACTGGCACTGATTGGATGCCACTTACTAACAGTTTAGATGACCAAACAATTGACTATGCAGATGGCGTAACACAAACATTTACATTATCTCAAGCGTCGACTGCATCAGCTTTGTTAGTAAGCATTAATGGTACAATACAAAATCCCAGTGGGGCAAATCCGGCTTATACAGTATCGGGGACGCAAATAACGTTTGCTGAAGCTCCGCTACCGACTGATATTATTGATATACGTTTTATTGCTGGCACTACTGTGCCAGAATTGTCGGCATTCAGTGGAAATATTGGTACAGCCGCTAATAAACAAATAGTTTTTGGTAATGGTCTTACTTATGGCTATAATTATGCACCAACCTTAATAGATTCTGCAGCTATTATAAATATAGGAACAACGCCAACAATCATTGACAGTTTTTCTTCTACTGCTTATAGAAGTGGCAAATATGTTGTAAGTGTATCAAATACAACGTCATCTCAATATCAAGCAAGTGAAATTATTGTAGTGCAAGATGGTACTACTGCAAAAATTAGTGTGTATGGTACTACTTACACTGGTGCAAATAGTTTAATGACATTTAGTGCAAACATTGTTTCGGGAAATGTTGTAATTTATGGCACAGGCGCAAGCTCAAACAATAACGTTAATTTAACAAAAACGTTAATTTCCGTATAATTTTTCATTGGTTTGCTTTAAAAAAGACAGCGATCCAAAATACCTACGGCTAAGGTAAATACATTAATTAATACGATTCAGGAGCTTACGCCATGGCGGTTTATTTAACAAGAATTAAGAATAATCAGATTACTGATGCAACAATTACTGGTACTAAACTAGTTAATCAAACACTTACAAGTAATCTGTTTGCAGCTAATTTAACATTAGCATCTAACATTACCGTTCTTGGTAACTTCCAAGTAACAGGAACTCCTACAACAATCAACAGTATTAACACATATATCAATGACCCGTTGGTTGTATTCAACAATGGATATTCAGGAAGTTTAAGTGGTTACGACATTGGTGTATTGTTTAATAGAAATTTATCTACGTTAAATCCATATGGTTCAGTTAATACCGCATTAATTTGGGCAGAAAACTCATCTGAGTTCCAGTTCATTGCTACAACTGACACAGGTTCTGGCGTTACAAGTATTAATAATTCCGGTTGGGCGAATCTACAAGCTGGTAATACTTTATTAGTTTCATCAACTATTTCAAGTAATCTTATTGTTAATGGCACAACAACATTAAACGGCTTTATCAGTCACACCGCAGATACACAGATGACAACAGCCAATATTGGTGGATTCCAAGCTGTTGCAATCGGAAATGTTACTCCTGGTAGTGCTGCATTTACCACAGTCCAGGCCAGTGGTTTAATTACAGCCAATGGTAATTTAACTATTACAAATGGAACTCCGAGTCTTGACAAAGGATCAGGCGCACTAACTGTAGTCGGCGGAGTAGGTATCGGCGGCAACTTAAATGCATTTGGTAAAAACAGTTTTATTACAGCGTTGCAGAATACAGTTATTGGTAATATTACACCAGCAGCTGCAACAGTTACGACCATGTACAGCACTGACACTACACAAGCAACTAGTACAACAACTGGTGCTGTTCAAATTGCTGGTGGTGCAAGTATACAAAAAGATTTATGGGTAGGTGGTAATGTTTACGCAGGTAACATTCTTGCTACTCAATCTCAAATTTTAACAGTTGAAGAACCATTAATTTACTTAACAACAAATAGTGTTTACCCATATAACTACGATGTTGGTTTCTACTCTCACTTTATTGGCGGTCCCGCTAACGTTTACGCACACACTGGTTTTGTACGTAACTATGTTGACGGTGATTGGTATTTGTTTAGTAATATCGGCGAACCCAGTGGCAATGTAGTTAACCTAGGTAGTTCCAATATTGTATACGATGGTTTAAAATTGGGATCAGTTTTTGTACAAAACTCAACTGTAGCAACTAGTACAGTTACTGGTGCAGTACAAGTAGCAGGTGGTATTGGTATAGGTGGTAATATCTACGGTGGTGCCGCTGCTGTTACTTCCAATGGTCTATTAACCACAGGTTCGTTTGGTGGCACATATTCAGATGGTATTATTGTCGACTATACCACCGGCTCTGGTCGCATTAGTGTTGGCGCCAATGATAGCTTAATTTTCTACAGTGGTGGTTTGTCTAACTCACAAACTTTGAGTATTGATGCATATGGTGTTACAAAGGTAACAGGTAATCTAGTTGCCACAAGTGGCACTAATAGTACAAGTACAACAACTGGTGCATTGGTTGTTACCAATAACGGCGGCCTGGGTGTAATGGGTAATGTTTACTTTGGTAATGCCGCAGTATTTAATGCATCGCAGACTGCAAATCAAGACGTTTTAATACGTGGTAAAAATGACAGCACATTGTTATGGGCAAGACCAAATTCAACTTACGATCAAGTTTTAGTTGGTGGTTCTGCTCCAGCTGGTAATTTAATACCAGGTGCAAAATTCCAGATTAATTCTTCGGATTCTATGTTGTTGCCGATTGGTTACAACGCACAACGTCCAGGAAGTTCAGGATTCACTGATGTAGCTGGTATGTTCCGTTTCAACTTAACATACGGTGCACCAGAATGGTATGATGGCACATCATGGACTCACCCAACTACAAACTTTACTGTTATTCAGGAACAACAATTTAACGGTGACGGATCTACTAGTACATTTACAATTGCAAATCCCGCAACCACAGGTGGTACATTAGTCAGCGTTAACGGTGTGTTACAAATTGGTGGACCGAGTTATTCCTATACAGTAAGTGGAACTACACTAACATTTAACGAACCACCATCATCAGGTGACGTCATCGACGTTCGTATTTTAACAACAACACAAACGATTACTTCGCTAACAAGTAGCTTAGGTTATGTTACTGTTAGTGTAAACGACTTCACTGGTATTACATTCATATCAAATCCAGTTAATACAACATTAACTCCGGCATTCACTATGCCATTGGGTGGTGGTTTAGTAACAGGTGATGCAAACGTAGCTGTTGCAAGCGCTGGAGCTGCAACCACTATTGATACATTCTCTACATCTACTTACCGTAGTGCAAAATATATCGTGCAGGTTACTCATGGAACAAGTTATCAAACAAGTGAAGTGCTTGTTGTACAAAACGGATCAACTCCATATGTAAGTGAATATGGTGTTGTTCAGACCAACGGTAATTTAGGTATAACAAGTGCAACTATCAGCAGTGGTAATGTTCTTGTACAGTTCACTGGCGTTAATTCTTCTAATAGTGTAAGATTAACAAGACAATACGTGCCTATCTAATAGGAATGTAAAAGCCTTTATTGGGGAATATGGAACCAAAGGAAAACAAAAATGGCAAATAGTAATTTCGTAGTACAAAACGGTCTTCAAGTAGGACCAACAACAATTTGGGCAGGTAATGGCGCAATTACCAGTACAAGTACAAGTCCGAGTAATTTAAGCTCAGACATCAATGTCACAGCAGGTAACATTACTGTTAGTACTGACAACACAGCACAATCGTTTATAACCAATGGATCGCACTCAACTAACTCTACCAACGGGCAATCTACTCCCTTATCAGATGCAGAACTAGTTGTAAGTAAAAACGTCAACGCATTTGTGCAAGTGGTTGTACATAATCCTAGCAATGGACCCAGCGCATCTGCAGACTTTATTGCATACAGTGATTTAGGCGATAATCTAACTGGCTACATTGATATGGGTATTGAAAGTTCAGGCTATACAAATTCTGGATTTATTATTACTAATGCCGGCGATTCTTATATTTTAGCATCAGCTCCGGTATTTGCAAGTAACTCTGCAGCAATTGGTGGTAATCTGGTGCTAGCAACAGACCAAGCTAGTGCAATGAATGGTATTATTAAATTCTCAGCCGGCGGTTTTGGCGCATCAAACGCAGTTATTCAAGCTCAGATTGTGCCAAATGACGGTTTATATGTAGTTGGTAATTTGTATTCGCAAATGGGCGTTGTATATCAAGGTACAAACGCACCAGACACTGATAACAATAACACATTAATTGGTGGGCTAACAACGTCAGTTAATAATTCGTCAACTTCACCGATTACTATTAATCATACTTTATATCAAAACTTTAGTAATCAAACAGGACCTTGGGCGTATTCAACTGACAATGGTAATGCAGCATCAATTGGTAACCGAGTAACAAGTAATTATTATTTCAATGGTCCGGATATTTACGGGTTTTATCCATATGGACAAATTCAAATTGACAGTGAGCTAATTAACTATACTGGTGTGGTATATAACACAGGTAACATTCAATTTACAGGAATTGCTCGTGCCGCAGGAGGTACTACTGCTGCATCGCATAATTCATCTGCAGCAGTTGTGCAAATTTACAATGGCCTGACAAATGCTTCGGGTGTGTTCACTGGTAATACTACGAACTTCCAACAGTTTGCACTTAAGAATTATGGATATGGATCCGGTTCAAGTACTGACTTGATTGCTTATAGTGCCAACGGCGATAATTTAAATGGTTGGATTGACTTGGGTATCACTGGTGGACAATTTAGTGCAAGTCAATACGGTATTACTGGACCAGACGATGGCTACATTTTCATGAGTGCGCCACGCGGTACAACTGGTAATGGTAGTATCTTTATTTCCACAGACTCATCCGGTGTACAAAACGATATTGTGTTTACTACAGGTGGTTTTACCACTGGTCACGAACGTATGCGTATTACTGGTACTAGTCGTGCAGGCGCACCAGCTGGTATTACAGTTAATATTGCCACAACATCAACTAGTACAACAACTGGTGCTATGCGTATTGCAGGTGGTTTAGGTGTACAAGGTAACGTTAACGTTGGTGGTAATGTTTTCATTAACGGTAATATTAGTTTTGGTGGTTCAGGTACAACTGTTACTACACAAAACTTAGCGGTGCAAAGTCCAATTGTGTTCGTTGGTAACTTAAATCCTGGCAACTCATATGACTTAGGTTTAGTTGGATCTTACTACAACGGTGCTGGTAACGTTTATACTGGTTTTGCTAAAAATCACTCAACTGGATATTATCAGTTATTTGATGGATTAACTTCGCAACCATCTAATACCGTTAACTGGGCAGGCACTACTCCTGCTGGTGGATCTTTGGGTAACTTGTTGGTTGCTAATTCAACATCTAGTTCAAGTACCACAACGGGTGCATTGGTTGTTACTGGCGGTACTGGTATTGGCGGAGCACTATTTGTTGGCGGAACAATTAATGCCACTAGTACAATATTGCCAACTGCTAACGCAAGCGTTAACATAGGTAGTACAAGTGCTTGGTTTAATAATATATACGGTACATCAACTCATGCACTATACGCTGACTTGGCAGAGAACTACCAAGCTGACAAAACATATTCTGCAGGTACAGTATTAATGTTTGGTGGCTCAGCTGAAGTAACTGTAGCTGATGCAGATACTACTTCTGTAGCAGGTATCGTTTCTACTAACCCAGCTCACTTGATGAATGGCGGGCTAACTGGTGCAACAGTTGTGCCACTAGCACTACAAGGGCGTGTTCCATGCCAGATTATCGGACCCGTTAAGAAGGGCGATTTAATGGTAAGTGCTGGTTTTGGATTTGCTAAAGCCAGTAATAATCCCGCAGTTGGATCAGTAATTGGTAAAGCCTTGCAGGACTACCCAAGTACTGGAAAAGCAGTTATCGAAGTAGTTGTTGGTAGAGTATAATTCTACCGTAGCTAAATTTAAAAGGGCCATTGGGCCCTTTTATTTTTTCATAAATACTGAACAATACGGATTATAAAATGGGATTAACTAGACCAAAAATATGGGACTTAGATACTAATGTAGAGTATTTTATGGACCCGCTGACGGTGTTGCACCAAGCATCAACCCAAGCCAATGTGGATGTTGGCTTTATTATGAATCGTGCAAACGGCTTAGTTCCAAATGCGGCATTTTATTGGAATGAATCTAGTCAAAGTTTCATGTATGCCATTACTGCAAATTCTGGCGTAACAAACAGCAATGTTACAGTTCAAAATTATGCTAATGTAAGCGTTGGTAATGTATTGATGATTAACAATGCTGGGATATATGTAAATGGCAATATTGGATTTCCTGGATCAATTTTAGCATCAGACGGAACAAAAGTATATTGGACAGCGTCAGGTGGTTTTGCCGGTGGTGCGGTACCTTACGCTACTATATTTGCCAATACAATTCCTTCTATAAGTAGCAGTACCGGTGCTGTTACTATATACGGAGGGTTAGGCGTTGGAGGTAATGTATATGCTGGCGGAAACGTAACAGTACAAGGTAATTTAATTGTACAGGGCAACACTTATCAACAGGTAACTGAATACATAACAACAAGTATTGTTGATACTGGTTCACTGTCGGTAACTGGTCTTACAACTTTGGCAGGCATATCAATGTCTGGCAATATTAATACTAACACAGCAATAGCATCAAATAAAATATTAACAACAGCAAATGTGATTGCTGCAAGTGGTGTTGCTGCAACTGGCGTAGCAACAGGCGCTTTACAAGTCACTGGTGGGGCATCAATTTCTGGATCTTTATATACTGGTGGCACAACTACTTCTCTTGGTAACATTGTTGCACAATCCGGCACAACGAGTACTAGTACAACCACTGGTGCATTAGTTGTTAATGGAGGTTTAGGAGTTACTGGTGCCGCTTACATCGGATCAGTATACGACAGTGGCAACCGTGTATTGTCAACATCATCTGGGTCCGGCAACTTAACAATTTCTGGTACAGCAGTTTCTTTGACTATCACTGGACCGGGTGCAGTTACCACTGGATCGGCAACTGCTATTCCAGTTATTACCACAGACACTTTTGGTAGAATTTCTAGTATCTCAACAGCTACAGTAAGTTCAACTCTTCCGATTGCTGGAACGTCTGGTACAGGTAGTGTATCTTTATTAACACAGACATTAACATTTGCTGGAACAAATGGTGTAACTGCTAGTGCCAGTGGCCAAACTGTTACAATAGGTACTCCACAAAATTTACAAACTTCAGCTAGCCCATCATTTGCTGGACTTACATTAACAGGTGCACTAGCCGCAGGCACAAATAGCTTAACTGGCGGCAATATATTCATTGGTTCATGGCCAGGAAATAGCACATACAATACTGTTCAACAAGCTGGTATGAGTGGCAGTGAGTACGGTCTGCTAATGGGGCAAACTGATAAGAATACTTATTTAAGTTCTTGGACTGGCGGTTCAGTTAATATTCGTGGCGGTGGCAACTCAAGTACATATCAAATTACTGTTGGTACGGCATCAATTTCAATTACAGGAACAGTAACTCCTAGTGCAAATACATCGTATAATCTTGGTAGTACTACCGCTTGGTGGGGAACAATTTACGGTACAGCATCTCATGCACAATACGCTGACTTAGCAGAAAATTATGCCGCCGACGGAGAGTATGATCCTGGTACTGTTGTTGTTTTTGGTGGCCCAGCTGAAATCACAGTAACGACCATTGATCATGACCCAGCTGTTGCAGGAATTATTTCAACAGACCCAGCTTATTTGATGAATTCAACAGCAACTGGATTACCAGTAGCATTGCAAGGTCGTGTTCCCTGTAGAGTGCTTGGGCCTGTTAAAAAAGGACAAGTACTAGTAACAAGTTCAATTCCGGGTGTTGCACAAGCAATTGATAACAGTAAATTTGTGCCAGGGTGTGTAATCGGCAAAGCACTAGCCGCAATAAATACTAATAATATAGAAACCATTGAAGTGGTTGTTGGAAAACATTAATATGCAAAAACTAAAACAATTATATCGTAGCAATTACGCAGGAGAAACGATTGTTACAACTATGACATTAAGTAACAGTGAGTGGACACCTGAAACTGAATACATTGCTAATAGTGTGTTTAATACTTTTACAACTACACAAGCTATTGCAATTGCCAATGGTGAATCTCGTGCAAACTTTGATCTCAGATTTATTTCAGGTCACAAAGCAGGTCTGGGTGGAGAAAACAGTTTACAAAGTTACGGATGTAATGCGTTATATAGAGATTTTGCTCCTGACTTTTTAGTAGCAACAGGTGATGATATCGTCGAAGAAATTGCCAAATTGACATATCCATCTGAGCATATTGTTTATGCAAATGCTCCTTACCTATTAGACTATCCAGGTAAGTTTTATTTAATACCACAAAATATTCCTTGGGATGCCGGTTCACTTGCTGTGTATTTGGCTTGCTTTGATGGACATAAAAAGATTTTTATGATGGGCTATGATGGATACGATATGGCTGGTAAAGTCAACAATATCTATAAAAATACAAACGGCTATCTACCAGAATCAGAACATCAGAATCATGACATCTGGATAAAAGCATTGCATATTATTATGACTACATATTCTGATGTAGAATTTATTAGAATAGTTCCAGCTAAAACATACTCAGTTCCAGAATCGTTATCTGGTTTAGTTAATTTCAGACAAATTGATTATAGAGATTTTGTACTAGAAGCCGACATTGGCTTTATTAGTTAATTCAATATTGATTCTAAAGTTTTAATTTTCTTTTTAACAATATCAAAATTAAAACTTCTCCATAATCCTGGATGCAAAGGTCTAGGATAATCATCTAAGTTTACCCAACAATATCCACGATGCTCGTCATTGAGCTTAGGTACAAATTCTTCATCTACACCTATTAGAAATGTGTAATATACAAATTTACGATTGTCGGCTGTAAATGTTTCTAAGGGAATAAATTTTTTATTAGTATAATCAATACCAATTTCTTCTTGTATTTCCCTAACCAATCCCTGCATAACACTTTCGCCACGCTCAATCTTACCGCCTACTATACCCCATGAGCCAGCATGCTTGCTTTTATTTCTTAATAAGAAAAGATATCGATTGGTTGTTTTAGCATATATTAATGCTCCACAACCTTCTGTGTGGTCAGTCATTACAGCACCAAACTCCAATTTCCGGCCTTGTATAATCCTTCGTAGCTCTTAATCCACTCAGTGCCAGTCCAACGATATTGTACTGTGGTGTTTAAGTTTGTTACATATTGAACACCAGGATTAGTTTGACTTTCAAATGCTACAGTCCACTCAGTGCCGTTCCACTCTATAATGTCATTTGCATTTGCTAATAAATTAGATCCTGCGGTGCCTGCCCATGCCACGGCCGATGTAGTGTTTGCATCACCAATTGGTCTTAAGATTAAATATCTTGTTCCTGTAGCTGGACTTAAAATATTACTGTTTACGGTAACTGTAGTTGGATCAATGATTGCACTCACAGCATCCAATGTGTTTGCAGGCAATGTTTGTGCAATAGTGGTAAACAATAGTTGTGTTGCATCAGTGGGATCGTATGCTACTGTGCCTACAATCTCATGGAATCCATATTGATCGGGGAATGGAAATGTTAATCTTACCTGTGAAATGCCATTTGTTAATGGCTTACCATATATGTTAACAAGATCTGCCCAACGCATTTTTGTGCCATATACAGTATCGCCAACAGCATTTGTATTGTCTTTGTATAGTGTTAGTACATTTCCGATAAATGTAATTCCTGCATTTAGTGGAGTAATTCTCTGAAGTGACGACACACCGGCTGTATAATTGTCTGCGGTAATGGATCCGTTTTCATCGTATATACTGGCAATAATTTGTGTAATAACTCCGCCCTGTTTAACCTTAGCCGGTAAACTTATCCAAATTGGCATTTCAAAAGTTAATGTAGCAATATCAATTGTGGTGTCGTCGCTGCCGGTGGGCACACTTCTATTTGTATAAGAAATATCAATTAATTCTACTACACTTAAACTAGTCCAATCAACATAATTGTCTGTGCTTTGTATTTCTAACGAAGGATTAAACAGTGGAGCAATTTGCTCAACAATTTGATGTTTTTGTTCAGTATTACTAGTCCATATATCTACTTTCATTTGTAGTTTATATGGAGCTGGCATTAATCGCTCAACTGTAAAAATACCATTTTGTACGCTACTGTATGTTCCGGTATTTTCGTTGTACTCACGTTCTCTTAGTGTTAATGTATTTTCGTAATAGGGATTTTGTAGGCGTTGACGATCATATGTTAACGCAGAAATATATGTGGCCATTGCTGGTACTGCATTTAATGTGTTTTCGCTGTTATTTTTTAATATGACTGCAGCCTGGCGACTAACATCTCCGTAATAGACTGGAATGGTTTGCAATGCAATAGCACCAGAAGTGTCTTGTCCAAACTCAACTTGGAAGTTTGAAAGCATACGTATAAACTGTATAACAAATCTTCTGATTTGCCCATCGTAAGCAAATTGTACTAGTCCGGCCATTATAATCCTTTAATTGTCTGCCTTAGGAGTCAATGCTTCACTAAGGGACTGTCTTTCTTTGTGTACTACACCTTGCGAGTCTGTGTATGTGTTAGTGTTATTTACATAACCCTCGCGCATTGTCTTATTATTTGTATCACCTGGGGTGATGTTTGTACGTACTGAATCTTCTATTCGTAACCAATACTGACCATTGAATCTGAATAATCTGTTTGGCAGATAATCAAGGCGTAAAAAATACTCTCCATTGATTGGATTAGTTGGGAATGATATTCCTGTGCCGCATGTAATACTGTTTGGCGGAGTACCGTCACCTGTTAAGTATCCGCTTATTTTGTAAGCAGGAGTTGTAATGATACTGTCGGATGTTAAATCAATACTGTCAGCGGTAATCTCGCCTGAGTCAGATGTAATATCACCAGTTACAATACTTGGATCTGGCAATGAGTAGTACGGTGTAGTATCGTACCCGCTTAATGGTACATCAACTTCTGCTTGGGCTATTGTACTTTCATTGATGTTTAAATATTCATTGTAAGTAGATAAAATTTGTCCCACTGGTGTTGTAGTAGTGTCACTGGCTGCAATATTGTTAAGAATATCTTTGTATTCTTGACTGTCTACTAACGGATTAAGTTTAACACGCCATAAGTGTGGCCACCAAGTTGGGCTAAATCCTTCTGCGGCAAAACTAGCATCGCCAACTACATAATATCTTTTTAGTGCCGCTGGTAAATCGCCGTTTAATGCATCGTAATCTTTTAAATGTTGCAGTTCAAGCACATCGCCTGACATTAGTTTACGACCTATTAAATCAACCATGTCACGCAAATGAAACACCATAAAAATAGTACCAGTTTGTAGGAACAGGCCAAATTGGCTTAGATCAAAATCTTGATCTGCACGTTGGTAGATACCACGCATTTGATATACGTTTGTATCATATTTTCGATCACGATTTTCTTGCCATAACAAGTCTTGTATGTTTAGTTCACTTTGATTTGTGTAACTAGGTTGGGTAGCATCTGCGCTAAATCCGATTGTAGACCCAGTCCCTACTAGTGCAGATGTATTTGCACTTAGAGTAACAGACGTAGCTGATTTTACGATAACTTGGGTACCACCTGGAATGTTGTTACCATACACGTAGTCACCGATGTTAACACCATTTGTATTACTAAAAACCAATGGATCGGATGTTGTAGTCTGACTAGCACTAGTAGCAATTTGTGTACCTTGTGCAATTGGCCCTAGGTATTTGTTTAGCAGTATTCCAGTACCACCAATGGTAAACATTTCGGATATGCGTCTATCCATAAACTTATAATCATTTGAGTGTTTACCGTTTTTCCAAAGGCTTAACCGTGCCATAAATCTAATCCTAATATTGTAGTATTTATGGATTTGACCCAGAATGATTTTTATAGTACAATTACCGTTATGCATCATTCACAAGAACTTTACAACAGATTAGAAGATGCCCGTCGTGTTACTTTTAGACTACGGGATAATAACCTTACTAAAATGTGGGCTAATTGTGCACGATTGTGGAATGAATTAGATAATGAATTTGTGCAATGTAGACGTTATCAAAAAGTAACACCAAAGTACACAGAAATTGCTGAAAATTTAGACAAAAGTCTTGTTGTTTTAGAGCAACAGTTAACATTTGGCTCGTTGTTAAAGATGTAATATTTTGGTAGACCCAAAATACTATTTCGGGTATAATGCATACTTGTCCATAAAAAGGAGCTCGTATGTTGTTTAACGCAATGCCTACAAACAAGTTATATGTAAAAGTTAACTTTAAGCGTACACCATATAAAAATGATGTAATATCTTTACGTATTGTTGCTCATACTTACGCAGAGTTTACAGCAAACAAAGCTCTATTTTTAGTAGATCTCAATCCCAATACATCTACGCTAGCAGAGGTAAACTCTGTTGCAGAGTCTTTGCGTATAAAAGCAAATGCACTGGATGTAGCAATTAAAATGCCGTTGCTAGTGTACAAAAAGCTCGCACGTCGTGGCTAAAATACAACACAAAACCCATTGCATAAAAATGGGTTTTGCTATATAATAGTATTATTGTCAAGTTAAGGAGCATTTATGGCCACAGTAGCCGGTATCAAAATTAAAACTAAAGTAGCAAAACCCCGTGGCGGTGCTTTTGCAGACGAAAAGTACACAGGATCTGAGCCCGTGTGGGATACAGAACGTGCAGAAAAATTTGATAACGAAACCTTTGATCATTGTCTTCGTAAGAGTTTTTATTACTACAATTACTATTACAGTCAAAAAGACTGCAAAAAACATGTAGTAGAATGGATGCAAGCACAACCGACGGTGTTTACAAAACGAGACATAAGTGCGTTTATTCGCAGTCCTGACAGAAGTTTGTCAATGACAGCATGTAGTCTTATAATGGCACATCGTGTGGGTATGCCATTCCGTGGACGTCATATTGAGTTTATTACAGATTGTATCAACAAATCTATAGAGTTAGCCGAGCCTGAAGTGGTAGAGACTGCTGAGGAAAAACCCAAAGCATACGTGCCCACTATTCAGGATCGTCTTAATGAAAAAACTAGCGAAACAATCGGCGAGCTAGAAGGCCATTACGATGAAGTTATTAAGAGCAAGGACTACAAGTTTAAGACCTATGACTTTTTGGTTGCTAACAATGTTCCACAAAGTCAACTCAGCAAATATGTAGAAGTGTATCAAAAGAGATTTGATGAACTTAAACTAGCATATGAAAAAGCAGATGAGCAAGTAGTTGAGGGTTACAAGCATTACAAAGCGGCAGATTTCAAACGCATCTTTGTGTTTTTAGATAGTATTCTTAACGATATTGAGCAATATAGAGGCGTAAAGAAAGCCACTAAAAAATTACGTGCTCCACGGGCAGTAAGTAAAGAAAAAGTTGTAGCAAAACTCAAGTACGCCAAAGAAGACAAAGCTCTTAAAATAATTAGTATTAACCCAGTTGATATTTTAGGTGCAAACGAATTGTGGATCTACAATTCTAAAACTAGAAAGCTAGGCAAGTATGTAGCAGACAGTTTGCAAGGCCCATTGCGGGTTAAAGGCACTAGCATCGAAGGCTACGACGAAGCTAAAAGTGTGTGCAAAACATTGCGTAAGCCAATTGATCAATTGAAAGAGTTTGCTAAAGCAGGCAAGATACAATTACGTAAGTTCTTAGATGAGATTAAAGCCACTGAGACTAAATTAAATGGACGTATAAACGCAGATATTGTATTGTTAAAAACACAATAACCCACAAGTCCCGTTGTGCAGTACTAAATACTGTATAAACGGGACTTTTCTATGGATATTACAAACTCACCTGTCACTGCCGAGTCAGGGTATGATGCAAACAACAACCTTATAGTTGACAGCCTTTTTAATGCCAATACCGGAACGCAAAGTGGTGCACACATTGCTTTTGATGGTAGTAAAACAGTAACATTCCCTGGTGTACAAGACCCAAATTGGGACTATGGCAACACCAATGACTCAATGCGAGCTTCTATTGTTGACTACGTGCGTATGCGTTTAGGCGATGGAATTGTAGATGTTGAATTAGAAAAAGAACACTATGAGATGTCAATTAATCAAGCATTAATTAAATATCGTCAACGTGCACAAAATAGCACAGAAGAAAGTTATGCCACACTTCAACTAATGCCTGAAACTCAGGAATATATACTCCCTAAAGAAATACAACAGGTTCGTGCTATTTTTAGACGTGGTATCGGTAGTACAACAGGAACAACAGCAAGTCAGTTTGAACCTTTTGCAAGTGGATATTTGAACACTTATATGTTAGTAGCAGGTCGTGTAGGTGGCTTAACTAATTACGAGATGTTTGTTGACTATCAAAAGTTAGCTATGAAAATGTTCGGAGGTTACATGAACTATACATTTAACCCAGTTACTAAAAAATTAACACTTGTGCGTAAGATGCCTTACCAAGGTGCTAACCCAGATCCCAATCAACAAGAATCAGTTTTACTTTGGGTCTTCAATACCAAACCAGATCAAATGATATTCAATGATCCGCAGGCATTTCCGTGGATCCAAGAATATGCCTACAGTTTTGCTAAACGTATTTTAGGTCAAGCATACAGTAAGTTTAGTCAAATAGCCGGACCGCAAGGCGGAACAAGTTTAAATGGTGCTACTATGGTACAAGAAGCCAACGAAGAAATGAAACAATTAGATGAAGATCTCAAACTGTTTGTAGATGGTAGTCAACCATTAACTTTTGTAATTGGCTAAATATAAAGTATGAAAATTAACGAAATTATTACTGAAGGACTCAAAGGCGAATACGATGCTGGCCATTCTGCCGCTCAACACTCGTCTTGGCGCTTTCGTGATGTTGGTGGATACGATCGTATATATCACTTAAATCGTATTATGATGGCCGCTGCGGCAGCTAACGGAATTGATCGTGGTGTAATGAAAGATTTTGAGCAAGAATCCTGGTACGAAAAATATAATACTGCATATCCGTACACTCAGGCAGATGACAACATGTTAGCAGCCGCGTTTGCAACCGTAGATAGCGACTATAAAAATGTTACCCAGTGGAGACAAAGCCATGAGTTACCAGACATTTACAATAGAAGTGCAGTAAAACCTAAACCACCTATTAAGTTATTAAAGAAAGGCGAAAAACCAGAAGTATTGCCCGACTTAAAACTTGATACAAAACACGAACAGGTTTTCCAGAAAAAAGATCGTAAATCAAATAGTCATGACAAAACTAGTGCATCAGCTCAGTATGTTACAACTAAAGCAAAGTCGAAAAAAACTAAGAGAACTTGACACTATTAAACAAATATGTAATAATGCTCCTAATACAGGAGCATTTTTTATGATCATAGGAATCTGCGGGTTTATTGGCAGCGGCAAAGATACAGCCGCAGACTATTTGCAAAACTTTCATGAGTTCAGACGAGAATCATTTGCTAGCACTCTTAAAGATGCAGTGGCCGCAGTTTTTGGATGGGATCGTACTATGCTAGAAGGACGCACTAAGCAAGCCCGTGAATGGCGCGAACAACGAGATGATTGGTGGAGTAATAGATTGGGAATAGATATTACGCCACGCTGGGTATTACAATACTGGGGAACTGAAGTGTGCAGAAAAGGATTTCATGATGATATTTGGATCGCTAGTATGGAAAACAAACTACGTAGTAGCCAAGACAATATTGTTATTAGCGATTGCAGATTTCCCAATGAAATAAAATCGATCAAAAACGCCGGTGGCAAAGTAATCTGGGTTAAGAGAGGCGAATTGCCTGAATGGTACAATGTTGCATTAGACTGCAACAATGGATCAGAATCTGCAAAGTGGGAATTGATTAATCGCAAAATTCATGCCAGCGAAACCTCTTGGGTAGGCACGGACTTTGATGCTATAATTGATAATAATGGAACTATAGATGACTTGTATAGTCAAATTAAAAATCTGGCACTAGTAGAGCAGGTTTCCACGGCAATCTAGATTTATACACTTCCTGTTGACAGTTTAAACATACAGTCTTAAGATTAAGCCAATTATTGTTTTTTAAATTGCCATCTACATAGAACACATTTGATTGTTCAACTAATTTAAACTTAAAGCCACAGCGTTCACATTGTGGCTTTTTTGTATATCCGCTTTTGGCCCATTGCGGCGAATCAGGTTTTACTTTTTTGCCAGCTCTAGAACATATATCACATGTTTTTCTATAATAGATTTTATCTCCTATATGCCTATTAATGGCAACAGGACGTCGGTTACAAGTGGGGCACAATGGTCTCATAATGATATTTATTTGTAGACCTTAATTAAGGGCATTGTAACTACCAGAATTTCAACCTTTATTATAAATAACTTTAACATGTATATAAAGGAAGATAACCATGGCACTAGTATCCCCAGGAATTTCGATTTCCATTAACGATCAAAGTCAGTACATTAACAGCAATGTTGGCTCGATCCCACTAGTTGTTTTAGCGACAGCACAAGATAAAACATATAACGGTGCTTCTGCCACTGGCACAAGCAAAACTAACGCAGGAATGTTGCAGTCTTTTGGTAGCCAACGCGAACTAGTTACTGCACTTGGTACACCAACATTCCAAGTAAGCGCATCTGGTACACCAGTTAATGCTAGCGAATTAAATGAATATGGCTTATTAGCTGCATACAGCGCACTAGGCGTAAGCAATCAGTTGTATGCAATTCGTGCAGATATTGATTTAAATCAATTAATTGGCACTTCAGCTAGACCACAAGGTGCTCCAGCTAATAACACATATTGGTTAAACACAGAATCAACAGAGTGGGGAATTTATGCTCTTGATAATTCAATCAGCGGTTTTGATCATGTGTCACCATTGTTAATTACAGATAAAACACACGTATTCGACGATAACACATACGCTTACAATGTTCCTACTCCATTAAATTCGGTAGGATCTCCTGGTCAATATGCATTAGTATTTGTTGACACAAATGGTTTAGACGCATCTGTAATACGTTTGTTCTACAAAACTACAGCTTCAGCATTACCAACAGGTGCCGGCGGCCCTGGTCCTAACACTTGGGTACAAGTTGGCGGCACAAATTGGCAAAATTCTATACCAGTTGCAACTGGTATTGCATCATCTATTTCAAGTGGACAAGCTTCATCATTGAATAGTGCAACTTTTATTATCAACGGTGTTACTGTTACAATGCCAAGCACTGAAACATTAAATATTGGTTCTATTGCAACAGCAATTAACGGTGCAAGTATCACTGGTGTTAAAGCATCAACATACAATGGACGCTTAACATTATTTGTTACTAGTGCAGCTAAGAGTGGTGGCTCTGGTGCCCCTGCTGATGGTAAGTTACTATTAACTGATGGAACTAACACTCCATTATCAGCAATTGCAGCTATTTCTTTGAATACTTGCTACTGCCCATATTTGTTCTACGGAAACTATGCACAGGCACCAGCAGGTGGTTGGTTTGCAACCGATACTCAACCACGTCCAAGTGGTAGTATTTGGTGGAAAACATCTGCTACTGGTACAGGATTTAGCCCAGTATTAGAAAATTACAATGCTAATGTAATGCAATGGTCTACATTGAACACCCCAATGTTCCAGAACTTTAACTATGCTGTATACGGTTTAGATCCAACTGGTGGTGGTATTAATATCTCCCATGGTCAAACATTTGCGGATTTTGATATATACGATACTACCGCCAATGGTTTGAAATTCTATGTACAAAAGCCCGCAAATGTTGCAGTTGGTACAGGCGGACAACTACAATCAGCTACTCCATTTACAGCAAGCAATACTTTTAATATATTTTCTTCAACTCCTGGAACTTCAGCTGTTACTACAACAACAATTACATTAAGTGGAACAACAGCTCAGTCATTTGTTACTGACGTGTTAGCGGCAAACATTCCTTATGTATCTGCAGCATTTAATTCAACTGACGGTACATATGGTAGTATCAGTATTATTCATACTGCTGGCGGACAAATTACACTAGCACCGGCAAGTGGAACTCCACTAACTGCTGCACAATTTGTATCAGGTAAAGGAACAGGGTTCGTAGTTAATACCTATCTTAATAAGATTGTTATTAATAACTGGTCAGACATAACTTCTACAATTACATATCAATCAAGCGAGCCTTATACTGCTCCTGCTAGCGGAACATATTGGTACTATAGCAATCCTGCTGATATTGATATTATGATTAACAACAATGGTTGGAAAGGTTATCAAAATGTAACCAGCGATGTACGCGGTTATAATCTTTCTAATACAGACTCCAATGGTGTTATTATCAGTGCAGGTACTGCTCCTGTTGCACAATCAACAGGTGCTAACTTGGTAGCTGGTGATTTGTGGTTAGACATTTCTAATTTAGTTGATTACCCAGCACTAAGCCGTTACAATGGTAGCACATGGGTGTCAATTAACACAGCCGATCATACATCAAGCAATGGTATTATTTTTGCTGATGCTCGTTGGGACGTAGACGGAACAACTGATGTTATCAGCGGAAGTTTAATTCCTGTAACAGAAATGTTATCTAGTAATTATATTGATCAAGATGCTCCAGATTACAGATTGTATCCACGTGGTACATTATTGTTTAACACACGTCGCAGTGGTTATAATGTTAAGCAATTTGTGTACAACAAGTTTAATGCAACAGCATATCCAACTCCTGGATTGATTCCCGGCTCAAGCGGTTCATTGCCTGCTGTGACCAGCACATGGCAATCTGCTAGCGGATTAAACAGCAATGGTGTAATGTATGCTGGTAGTGCTGCACAACGAGCAATTGTTGTTGCTGCATTGGCAAGTGCAGTTGATAGTAACACTGATATTATTGAAGACATTTATAACTTCAATTTATTAGTATGCCCTGGATACCCAGAAATTACTAGCAACTTGATTAACTTAAACAATAATCGCAGTAACACTGGTTTTGTTATTGGTGATACACCAATAACATTAGCACCAAACACAGTTGACATTACAAACTGGGTTAACAACACAGATGGTACAGGATTGCCAGCAGTAGCTGCAACAGATCCTTACACTGGTTTATATTATCCAGCTGGTTTAACAAATGATTTAGCAGGTAACACAGTAGTAGTTCCAGCAAGTCATGCTGCATTGCGTACATTCTTGTACAGCGATCAAATCAGTTATCCTTGGTTTGCCCCAGCTGGTGTTAACCGTGGTTTAGTAAGCAACTTAAACAACATCGGTTACGTTGACGCTAATAGCGGTTCGTTTGTACATAATGGTATTAATCAAGGGTTGCGCGATGCGTTATACCCATTAAAAATTAATCCATTAACACAATTACCTGGTACAGGCATTGTAATTTGGGGACAACAAACACGTTCAGCTGATACAAGTTCACGTGATAGCATTAACGTTGTTCGTTTAGAGAATTATCTAAGAACAATTTTCAAATCAATATCAAATGGATATTTGTTTGAACCTAATGACAATATTACAAGAACAAGTATTGCAAGACAAATTGAAGGCGCATTAAATGATGTATTAGCTAAGAGAGGCGTATACGACTTCTTAGTAATTTGCGACACAAGTAACAATACATCAACTACAATCGCTAACCAGCAGTTGTATGTAGATGTAGCGATTGAGCCAATGCGTGATGTAGAATTTATTTACATTCCTATTGCGTTGTATAATCCAGGCGATATTTCTGCCTTACAAATAGCATCAACTTAATGATAAATAATAGTAATAGGAGAACAATATGGCAGTCGCATCGTTAAATAAATTTACAGTTCCTCAATTAACAAGTCAGAGTAGCAGTACTCAAGGCTTGTTAATGCCAAAACTAAAGTATCGTTTTAGAGCGAACTTTATTAACTTTGGTATAACAAAGGACACTACATCGTTATCAAAACAAGTACAGGATATTAAGCGTCCAAGCGTAAACTTCAATCCAATCACAATTGATGTTTACAACAGCAAGGTATTCTTACAAGGTAAGCCTGAGTGGCAACCAACAACAATTAACTTCCGCGACGATGCATCTGGACAAGTTAGCCAACTAGTCGGCGAACAAATTCAGAAGCAATTTGACTTTATGGAGCAGTCAAGTGCACCAAGTGGTATTGATTATAAATTCTCAATGACATTTGATATTCTTGATGGTGGCAATGGTCAAACTACTCCTACTATTCTTGAGCAATGGGACCTAGAGGGTTGTTTCCTGAGTAATGTTGATTACGGCGAAATGGCTTATAACAGCAGTGATCCTGTTATTATCATGTGCGAGATTAAGTTTGACAATGCTGTTCAAACAATTAATCAAAGTAGTGCAGGTGGTGTTGGTGTTGGTACAACAGTACAATCACAGACTGCTGGTAGTACAGTAAACTAAAAGTTAACGATGCTTAAAACCCGGACATAAAAATCCGGGTTTTTTTATGGGCTAAATAATAATATGAGTATTAATAAATTTCTGCAACCAGCCGGTAATTGGGGAGCCCCAATGGATAACGGTAATACTGGCGCAGTTACATTGCGTGACTATCAGCATGCCGCAAGAATCTTTACTGATGCTGATTATAGATTAAGTCCAAAATACGGTTTTCTATTTTATGTTGAATTTGATTTAAATCCTTTAATTACAAATTTAAACGGCCCCACATCAACTGGTGCAAATGGTTCGCCTAACAGTCAACAAGAAATGGGCATGGTTGTTAAAACAGTTAGTTTACCAAAATTTTCAGTGCAGGTAAAAGAACACAATGCGTACAATAGAAAAAATTACGTACAAAATTCAATCAAGTATGATCCAGTTACTATAACTTTTCATGACGATCAATCTGATGTAATAAGAAATTTCTGGTATGACTATTATAGTTTTTATTACCGAGATCCTGATTATGCTGATGCTACATATACTGCACCACACAAGTATCAAGACCGTCCTAGTTTTGATTGGGGATATAGCCCACAAGCACGTGTAGGATATAATAATGCCAATGGTAACCAGCCTTATCAATACATACAGGCAATAAGAATTTATAGTCTTTATCAAAAGAATTTCAGCGAGTATGAATTAATTAATCCAATCATCACTAGATTTGAACACGGCGAGCATCAACAAGGTAATGAAGGTGGACTATTACAACACTCAATGAGTCTTCAATTTGAAACTGTAAAGTATTACACTGGATATACAACAACCAGTACTGCTGGCGGATATATTGATCTCCACTACGATAATCAACCCAGTCCAATATCCCCATTAGAAGGCACAGATCTAATAGATAATGGCATTGGCGGTTATACTCATGCACCAAATAAACAAGTTGATTTAGCTGGAGTTAATCTTAACAACACAACATTTGGCACACTAATACAAAACAACAGTATTCCTATTGTGAATACTGGTGCGGCCGCTATGAATGCTGCAACTACTTTTTCTGTTGCAAATGGTGGTACCAATGGTGGCGGATTTAGTATCCCTAATCTTGGAAGTTTAAACAATGGTGGGATCACAACTAGCGGATTATTAAACCAGACATCAACTGCTATTGCATCAACTGCCGGACAATTAACTAGTACATTTACAAATTCTGTAGTAGGCGGGTTAAAATCTAGTGTAGGTGCTGGCACAGTTGCATTGGCGGCGGCTGCAATTAGTAATCCTAAACTGTTAGTTACCACAGCTGAGAATCTAGCAGTTGGCGTTGCAACAAGTTATGCATCACAACAAGCACAAACGTTACTAACCCCATTATTAAAATCTGCCGGTAGTTTTGTTGCCAGTGAAGTCAGTGAAGGATTAAGTTATTTAAATAGTGCCGCTGGATCAGTATTTGCTGGCGCTGGATATGGCACTACATTAACCGGCGAAATACAAAATGTTGCATCATCAGCTTTAAACTCAATTAAAGATGCAATAACCGGACAAGATTTTTCATTAGGACCATAATATGGCAATTAATAACCAAGTTTCAACAGCAACCAATTTACAAGGTCCAAACGTAAATGCGGCCCCAGGAACATCAAATACCAACATTTATTTTAATAATTTGTATTCTGTTAATATGAGCACAGGACCTGCAAATGATGCATTGGTAGCATTTTTTGAAGAGTACACATCAAACAAACAGGCCGCAGATAATTTAGCCGCGGCAGTTCTATACACAGCAACCGCGCAACAATTAAATCCCATGCAAGTACTTGCAGATTTTAAAAAATTGCCTGCTGGCGATTTGAGTAATTATTTAATTGCATTTTTAAATATTAATCGTATACCTACAAGCCTAATAGGTGTTAAGACTGGATTAAGCACTAATCCAGTAGTTGCAAGAACAATAGTAGCATGAGCAAATACGCAAACGGATTCTTCCAATTAAAAAATCCAGAAAAATATGTAGGTAAAAAAGCACCGCACTATCGTAGCAGTTGGGAACACTCTGTTATGGTAATGTGCGATAACAATCCTGCAATACTCAATTGGGCAAACGAAGCAATACATATTAACTACCGTAATCCATTTACAGGTAAAAATACAATATATGTACCAGATTTTTTTGTTACGTTTGTAGATGCAAATGGAAGCCAACATGGCGAATTATGGGAAATCAAACCCAGTAAGGAAACTACATTAGAAAATGCACGTAGTACCAGGGACAAAGCGGCCGCTATACTAAACATGGCAAAATGGCAAGCTGCAGGAGCTTGGTGCAAGGCAAATAATGTTAAGTTTAGAATTATTACTGAAAATGATTTGTTCCACCAGGGTCGTGCCAAATAAATATTGGTATGACTAAAAAACTCGAAGAACTATTAAATCTACCACCTATTCCTGATGAGCCCACAGCTCAGAGCGCACAGGATTTTATCCAAGAAAATCGTGATGTAATCGCTGAAGTTGATTCGGCCATTGGTAAAATTGACGCGGCATTGCCATTGGTAAAAGACTTAGAAGCCGGTGATGCAGAGCTAGACGAATTGGCTAACATGGCTAAACAACGTGCTGAAGACATGATTGATTTGGGAATGAACAGTGATCCAAGATTTGCTGGTGTTATATTACAAACAGCTAGTACTATGCTAGGACATGCTATAACTGCTAAGACAGCAAAAATGGATAAAAAGTTGCGTATGATTAACTTGCAGTTACAAAAAGCTAAACTAGACCATCAGATTAAAAAAGATACCAAAGTTGAGGACATACCATTGGATGGACAAGGTATAGTTCTGGATCGTAACGATCTACTAAAGCAGATCTTAGCCAACAAGCAAGACAAATAAGACTTTTTGACTAAATATAACAATATAGGAATATAATGATGAAACCATTCCAACAGTACATATACGAACTTAGCAAGCCAAGTGAGTTTCGTATTAAATTAGCAGGTACTAAGCCTACTACAGAAACAATTAATAAAATCAAGTCTGCTCTTGAAACTTATCAATTGGAAAGTATTAGTGCAATTAAAAGTTTACCAATACAAGAACATAGAGAATTCCCTCAATGGGGCGGTGCTTGTGAGTGCTGGACATTTGATGTTAAAGTAACATACCCAACAACTACAGTTGCTATTCGCCAGTGTTTAAAAGAACGTGCTCATTTAAATCCAGACTGGATTGCTGTACGTAATTTACATGAAGCTAATTATACAGATGAAGCAGAAGCCGCAGGCAAAGATCATACTGGTGCTTTATTGGATGTAGAAGACTTAGGCGGTAGCAAAGAAGCCCCTGCAATGGTTGGACAAAGTCGCATTGGTAGCCTATTAAAAGAATTAGAAAGTCGTAAGTTTGAAATTGCTGGTAACGATACTACAATTGGCGGAGCTAAAGATCCATCATACGGCAAAACTACAAATGATTTACCACAAGGAAATGTAGATCCTGTAGGTAGTAATCAAAATAAAATATATCGCAAACCTAGAGGATAAGAATAAAATGGCACAAAATCACCCACACGATAACATTTACAACATTCTAGGTAAGCTAGATGCATTGCAACCAACACCTGCTGAAGTTATTAAAGACAAAGCACAAATGATACGTGAAAGCGTTGAATCACAAGGTAGTATTCTATCTGGATTGCGTAACATTGATCCAGTTGAAACTAAACTTCAACAGATGTTTGAACGTGACGAAGGCAAGCCAGGTAAGAATTTTGCTAAAATTAGCAAAGACGCTGCCAAGCGTTATGGTAGCAAAGAAGCTGGAGACCGTGTGGCAGGTGCTGTTCGTGCTAAATTAGCCAAGCAAGGTAAGTTAGAAGAAACTGATATCGAAGAAGCATATAATCCAAATAATGTTGATGCTCAACAGGCTAGAGACTCAAAAGCACACTATCATGCTGAACTTAAAAAGAAAGCCGATGCCGGTGATGTAGACGCACAGAAACGTTTAGACATGATTAAAAAGCACAGAGATGCTGATGTAAAAAACTTCAATGACAAAATGGACTATATGGAAGAATGCGCTATGTGTGCCGAAGGCAATTGTACAGAGCATTCATACAATGTAACCAAAGGTCCAGATCGCTATGGACGTAGTTACTACAATGATCCTGACTTTACCGGCGACGAAGCACCTAAGCGTGTTATCAACAAAGGTGTTAAAGGACGTCCAAAGAAAGCCGACAGTGAAAAGTCTGCAGCAAATTTACCAACATTTGGTAAGAAATTTAATGACCCATTTGGTCGTGTTCCCGGTGAGCCACCAAAAGGCAAAAAAGGAACAGTACACACTATGGGCGAAAGTCTAAGCATACTTGAAAAGAAATTAGGTCGTATCGTTGAAAGCGTAAACTTTGCTGAAATGATGCGTGATCACGACATGACTCTAGAAGAAATGTTAAATGAGTTACATGCAGACATGGATCACTACAAACAAACAGGTGAATGCAGTGATAAACTAAATGCTTTCTTAAAAGTACATAATCACAGCAAGAAACAATTAGCCGACGAAGCTGCTACGCAAGCCGCAGATCCATGGCAACAGGTCGATATGGGTTTTAATCAAGGTGATGTAGTATTCCATCGTGGACAACAAGGTATTGTTGATCGTTGCGAAGGTAACAAATGTTTCGTACATTTAAACAATGGCGATATGGCAGTATGGCCTACACTAGAGCTTGGTAAAGAAAAACAAGGTCGTTTAGATGTGTTTAAGAAAGATGTTGGCGATATTGGTAAAGGCCTAAAAGGATTCTTTACTGGCGGCGAAGAGCCATCTAATACATTTGAAGATCAGGAACTAAACGAACTAGCACGTTTAGCCGGGCTTGACGTAGTTGAGGGTATGGAAGAAGGCAATGCATTTACAGCTAAATTAAAAGATACACCAAAAGGTGAAAAGTTTGATTTAGATGGCAAAGAGTATACGGATACTAGCGAACTAGATGAAGAGCCAGAAATGGAAGGCAACGCATTTGGTAAGGCAGTACGTGATGCCAAAAAGGATGGCGTACAACCTGGTGAAACTGTAACTGTTGGTGGCAAAGAAATCGCAGTTAAAGAAGCTAACGAACTAATACAAATGATGAAGATTGCTGGTTTAGATTCTTCCAAGTTAGAAGAAGCTCTTGCAAAAACTACAGCTACATATGGTAGCACAGATGTTGAAGACGCAGGTGCTGATCCAGTTAATAAACCAACACCTAAGTATCAATCAATGAAGGGTTCTACTATGAATCCAGGCGAAGGCGATTTTGGCGAAAAGGACAATTACGACGGTCTTGGCGACAATAAGATGAAACCACAACCTGATCGTCCTGCTAAACCAGTTAAGCAGATTCCTACATTAGAATCGTACATGGAAGCCGAGTACGAAAGTATTAAAAAATCAGTAAAATGAAATCATTTAACGACTACTTAGCTGAAGCAGAATACGCTAGCCACAATCCAGTGGTTGGCGATCGCTTTGATATTGTTATTAAAGAAATAACTAAATTACAGTCTCGTGTTATTGAGTTAGCTGAAGATGGTATAGTAATCGAAGGTGATAGTGCATTACTAGAAGCATTACAGCGTTATAACATAACTGAAGGTATGTTTGTTTCTCCTGATGAAGAAGAAGGAATGAAAATATTTCCTACATACATTAATCCTAAACCACTTAGTGATGAACACACCGATCAGTCCGAGGGTAAGAGTGTAAAGAATTACGGCACTTCAATTGATAGCCCTAACGGCGAAATACAAGATATGCCGCATGTTAAAAAGATGCAAAAAATAGCAGACAAAAATGAGCGTGCAATAAACAAAAAGAAAAATGAATCTAAAGTTTATGTACGTCATGCTGATAAAATTTTTGAATTAAACGTAAGCGGAATTAGAAAACTTAATACTGATACAAGACGTTGGTCTTGCAGAGTTTGGTAATATGAAAATTAACGAAATTATCACTGAAGATGTCCCATCAGCTAATGGCAAAGCATTAAGCCCTGACCAGTTTGCTGGAATAAAAGGACTTAAATCCTTACCAGCATTGAGCATGAACAAATCCAATGGTAGTTTTTATCAACAATATCGTTTTGGAATAGCATTAGCTGGTGCTCCTGAAATTAAGACTCCAGAAACTGGTGCCTTCAGTGGTGATCCTATAATGACCACATATACTGATGTAGAAGGCGATATGATTGATTTTGCATTAGAGCAAATTGGATTGCCCCCACGTGGCGGAGATCCACTCAGTCAGTTAGACATGACCGACAACAATAGCACAGAGCATTCAGCGGTGCATAGAGTTAGCCCACATAGAGTAGTTGGCGATATACAACTCATTAAGAAAAAATGAAACAATATCGTGTAACCAGTGAGCATTTTGTTCCTCGTGGCGAAACAGGTGAAACAGATGCAGTAATGGATCCTGCTGATCTACGTGATTTAAAAAGATTAGCTGGCATACCAATCACCGAAGAAGGTATATGGACTGGAAACAAAACAACACCACAAGGTACTGAAGTTGGAATTGAAAGTCCAGTAGGCAGTAACATCAGTTGGACTGCTGAAGAGCGTAATAATTTAATTAAAGAATATAATACCAAGCCTGGTGATCAACTATGGATGTTGATTATGTTTGCCAAGCCCGGTATCAATCACAAAAGTCTTAAAGATCAAGTTGAAGACTATCTGAGAAAAAATCCCAAACAACGTTTTGTTCCTAAGCTGATGCCCGGACAGGACGAGTAACACCTAAATACTGATTCCAAGATTCTTGGCGAACAGTAAATGGCATTTCTTTCCACTTATTAACCAATGCATAGTAATCTGGCTTGTACGGCATAATACGAGGACGAATTTTCATCGAGCTACCTTTCTTATGATTACATGGTTTGCATGCAGTCACACAGTTAGTCCAAGATGTTTTTCCACCCTCGGCACGTGGGATCACGTGGTCAATGGTTAATTCTTCAAAATCAAATACATCATTGCAGTATTGGCACTGAAACAAATCACGCATATACATGTTGTAGCGACTAAACTTAACATTCTTTTTGTGATGAAAATATTCTTTAGTCACACATACACTAGGTACATTTATCGCAAGTCGTTCAGAACGAATAATCCAATTTGGGTAAGTTTCTAGCACATGGACGCGGCCCAAATACATGAGCTTGATTGCATGTTGCCATCCGATTACACTTAATGGAAGTACACTAATAGGTTCGTAGTTGCTGTTAAGCAATAGGGTATCTGACATTTTGATTTACCATTTTTTGTTTGATGTTAAATATACTTATATTATACAGTAAAAGGCATTATGAGTAAAGACTTAGAATCAGCAATTATCAAGACACCTTACCGAAAGATGTCTTATTCAGAACAACAAATTCTGGAAATTGCCCGTTGTGCAGACCCAGTAAAAGGGCCTTCATATTTTATGAGTCGTTACTTTTTCATCCAGCACCCAACTAAGGGTGCAATACAATATGAACCATTTGAATATCAAGAAAGACTAATTGAGTCTTATCATAATTACAGATTTTCGATTAGTATGATGCCACGACAAACTGGAAAGTCAACTACTGCCGCTGGCTACTTATTATGGTACGCTATGTTTGTGCCCGATTCCACTATCTTAGTTGCGGCACACAAGTACTTGGGCGCACAAGAGATTATGCAACGTGTTCGGTATGCATATGAAAACTGTCCGGACTTTATACGTGCTGGTGTTACCAGTTACAACAAAGGAAGTTTGGACTTTGAAAATGGAAGTCGTATTGTAAGTCAAACAACCACAGAAAACACAGGCCGGGGTATGTCAATATCCTTATTGTATTGTGATGAGTTTGCGTTCGTCCGCCCCACTATTGCGTCAGAGTTTTGGACTTCTATTACTCCTACACTAGCAACTGGTGGTAAGTGTATTATTACAAGTACACCAAATTCAGACGAAGACCAGTTTGCACAAATTTGGCGTCAAGCTAACAACACATTTGATAATTTCGGTAACGAAACAGAACTTGGCAAAAATGGATTTAAAGCGTTTCGTAGTAAGTGGCAAGAACATCCAGATCGTGATGAGGCGTGGGCAGAACAAATGCGAGCGCAGTTAGGCGAAGAACGTTTCCGTCGTGAAATGGAATGCGAGTTCATTATTTTTGATGAAACTCTTATTAATCCATTGTTCTTAGTTGAAATGGCGGGCATCGATCCGTTAGAAAAACAAGGACAAGTACGTTGGTATAAAAAGCCTGAAAAAGATTGTACTTATGTAGTAGGGCTAGATCCAAGCCTAGGTACCGGTGGTGATCCGGCAGCCATCCAAGTATTTGAGTTACCAGGATTAAAACAAGTTGCAGAGTGGAGTCATAATAGAACTATTGTACAACGCCAAGTTGTTATTATGAAAGAAATTTGTCAGTACCTTGCTGAAATTGCAGGTAATAACAATGTTTACTATAGTGTAGAAAACAATACCTTGGGAGAAGCCGCACTAGTTGCTATAAATGAAATAGGTGAAGAAAATATATCAGGTATATTTTTAAGCGAACCAAAACGCACAGGGCACACAGGCAGATATCGCAAAGGATTTACTACATTAAACAAATCAAAGCTGGCTGCATGCTCTAAGTTAAAGAGTTTAATTGAAACAAAACGAATGGCTATAGCAAGTAAAATGCTTGTAAGTGAATTAAAGAATTTTGTAGCAACAGGATCTAGTTATGCAGCCAAATTGGGAGAGCATGACGATTTGGTCATGGCAACGCTACTTGTAGTTAGAATGGCACAGTTAATGCAGAATTTTGATGCAGGACTTGATGCTGAATTGCGGGACAGCATAGATACATTCATTGAACCTATGCCTTTTCTAGCTGTATTAGGATAAATATACTATCATGAGTAAAGAAATAGAATCCATTTCCACAGAGCTGTTTAACAAGATACGCTCACGTTTTCCCAATGTAACTTTGGGTAACGAAAAAGCACAGGCTGAAACAGATCCTGAAAATGCACGATTTTTTAATTTTACATATACTGGCAGTGATGGCACAGAATTTGGCAAAGTAACAATTAGTTTAATCGATGAAACTAGCTTAAAGGCTTATTTTGGTCAAAATATCAGCGCAGATATGGATAGAGACCAAAGAAAACAATGGTATGAATTTTTACGTAATCTAAGACAATTTGCAAAAAGAAATTTATTAACTTTTGATACACGAGACATTAATAAATCTAATTTACAATTACAAGATATTAAACAACAGGCAAAATCAGACGAAGTATCAACTTCTCAAGATATTAAAGTAACTGAAAGTAAATTATACGGCACAACTCATAAAAGCTATGCAGACATGGGTGAGTGCCGATTGTTAATCAAACACGGTGCACCAGTTAGCGATAAAGTTCGTGGCGACCGTGGTAGAAGAATTGAAAAAATTTATATTGAAAACTCACGTGGCGAGCGTTTCTTACTAGATCACACTAACCTACATGGTGCTCGTGCTACTGCACGTCACTTAAGTGAAGGTGGTAGTATGTACGATGAGATAGGTGAATGCATTAACAATATGGTTGCTGAAATGTCTGCAATGAGCCACTTTGTTCGTTCAACTAAACGTCGTCAATTTGAAGATGCTGAAACTGCTGATATGGCACAGGCCGCAACACACCACTATCTACAACTTAAAAATACACTAAGACATTTAGCAAATAAGAAACACTATCAAGAATTCTTAGATTCTTATACACCTGACTCAGACGTAGAAGAAGAAATAGATGTAAATACATTGCGCGAACGTTTTGTTAAAAAAATGTACGATGAAAGATTTGACGATGCATTACCATATGTTGCTCGTGCATACAAGCGTCAACAAGAAGAAGCATTTGCACAACACGGCAACGAGTTGGAAGAATGGGCTGATGGTGTTTTTGAAGGCACATGGGCAAAGCCCGACAACGAAGATAAAGTAACAGCATTAATTAAACTATTGCAAAGTCCGTTGCCGGTTGGTATGGATGGCATGGATGCTCGTAGTAGCGTTAGCCCAATCATTGGCAATGATGAATTGAATGATGCAATTGAACAGCTGGCAATAAGTCATGGTCCGGATGCAGATGCAACAGCGTTAGTTAAGATTTGGCTAAAATCAAATATGCCTGAAGTATTCGAAAAAGTACAAGCAAGTCTAAAACAAAATGGACGTGATGCTCAAACCAATTTCGCTCAACAGACAAGTCCACAACAAGATCCAGAACATTCACATGAATACGGTGCAACTGGGATGGATTGGCCAAATGAAAATCCAGTAGTCAAAGAATCGGACGATTTGGAATTCATTCGTAGTCTGGCTGGATTAAAAAAATAAATCTACCAAAAGTCTAGCAACTAGATAAATATTATTGTATACTGCGGGAGTGCTGTATACATTTAGGCACATTTTTAAAGACCATCTTAATTTATAAAGGAAACATATCATGGCAATGACATTAGCAGAAATTCGCGCAAAACTACAAGCAAATGAGACCCGTGGGAGCGGTAATCAGTCACAAGGCGATAACGCCATTTACGCACACTGGAACATTCCAGAAAACACCACAGCAAGAGTAAGATTTTTACCAGACGGTAACACAAAGAATGATTTCTTTTGGGTTGAACGTGCAATGATTAAATTACCATTTGCTGGTATTAAAGGACAAGCAGACAGCAAACCAGTTATGGTACAAGTTCCTTGCGTGGAAATGTATAATGACGGGAGTGCTTGCCCAATCTTGGCAGAAGTACGTACATGGTTTAAGGATCCCAATTTAGAAGAAATGGGCCGTAAATATTGGAAAAAGCGTAGTTATTTGTTCCAAGGTTTTGTACGTGACAATCCATTGAGTGATGACAAAACACCAGCAAATCCAATTCGCAGATTTGTTATTAGTCCACAAATTTTTAACTTGGTTAAAAATGCATTGATCGATCCAGAAATGGAAAATCTACCAACTGACTATGAAGGTGGTCTTGACTTTAACATCAAGAAAACTTCAAAAGGTGGATATGCTGATTACAATACCAGCACATGGGCACGTAAAGAAACTGCACTAACTGCTGATGAAGCAGCCGCAGTTGAACAATTCGGATTGTATAACTTAAGTGATTTCTTGCCAAAGAAACCAACAGATGTTGAGCTTAGAGTTATGAAAGAAATGTTTGAAGCGTCAGTAGACGGTCAACCATATGACCCAGATCGTTGGAGTTCATATTTCAAACCAGCTGGTTTCCAAGGTGGTAATTCTGCTCCAGCAGATACAGCACCTGCACCAGTAGCACAATCTGCTCCTGCTCCTGTAGCGGCAGTTGATGATGCACCATTTGACGAAGATGATGCTCCAGCACCAACTGCACCAATTGCAACACCTGCCGCTAAACCTTCTAGCCAACGTGCTGAAGACATTTTAGCAATGATTAGAAATCGCAAGCAATAATATAAATTTACAGGGGGGAACCCCTGTAATTAATTATGTTTAATATTTTATCAAATTATGTAGAATTGCTATACGATCCGCAAGGTGGTGTATGCTACACACTAATACCTAAAAACGGTACACGTAGTCTAGTGAACCTATATAACACTGACCCCAACCGGTACAGACATTACAAAGGTACTAGTCTAAAAAATTTCATTGATCGATTTAACATAAATCAGTGTACAGTTATAATACGGGATCCAATTGACAGATTTTTTAGTGCTTGCAACACATATCGAGATGTACTAGCGTTAAGTGTACCAGACTTTGTTATTTATCTGACCAAAAGTTTTGATATACCATTTTTAGACGCACATTCTTCTCCCCAATTTTGGACTTTATTAAAAATGGATATGTACTGTCCTGGAATAAAATTTAAAATAATTCCCATGGACGAATTAACAAAAATAACTAATGTTCATTTAAATCAAGTTACCAGAGCAGAAAATTATTCAGTATCTCATCAACTTCTTCAGGGTTTAATATTAGCTTTTACTCCTGACAGGGTAATATATAATAATTGTATGAATGAGACGGTAACAATATCTGACATTGTTGAGCGTGTTAAACTTGATGTTAATTACGCACCATATCTAAAATTAGTTCAATCAAGAAATTGGTATAACAAATGTGAGTTTAACTAAATGTTATCGCAACTTGATAACATTATATTTCCAGATCGTTGCGAGGTATTAGAAATAGTACCATCGCAAAAGTATATCTATCCTATTTTCAAAAATGCCAGTAGTTCTTTAATGAACTCTGGCTTTTCGATTGTCGATCAAGATAATCTAATAGAAATTAAAACCATTGAAGTACTAGTACGCAATCCATTTGAAAGATTTATCTCGGGCGTTCAGACATACCTGGATAAACTTGATCCGGAATTAGATCGAAAAACAGCATTATACTATATTGAAAATCATTTATTTTTAAATAGACATTTTGCTCCACAATTTTATTGGTTAGTTAATTTACGTAGATATTCGCATGCTGCTTTATCTATTAAGCCATTGCATTATGTAGAAACCATTACTAACGAAGCAAGAAATAAATCTATAGTCGACGATGAGTTAGTTGAATATTTTGAAAACAATGATAAAGTACTTTTTTACTTAGATGTAGATAAAGTTTTAGTAAATAATCTATTAGGAAAAACAGTTGAATTCACTGACATAGTAGACACTATAAAACAAGAATTCCCTGAAGTACACCGAGAAGTTATACAAAGATCAATAAACTTATGCAATGTCCTAGAATAAATCATTTTGTAAGATTAAATCCAGACGGAAAAGTTAGTCGTTGTGGTCACATGGTTAATCCACCGCGATTTGATTCTCTTGAAGAAATGAATGCTAGCCAATGGCAACAAAGCATTAAAGATAAGTTTGATATAGATGAGTTCCCTGCAGAATGTATTCGTTGTGCAGAAACAGAACGTATGAATCAATCTAGTATACGAATGAATGATATTCGGTATCAAGAACTACAAACAAAATCAGACTATCTTATAGTAGGAGGAGTATTAGATAACGTATGCAATAGTGCATGCCAAACATGTAATCCGAACTGTAGTACCAAGATTGGTAGTTTGTATGATAAAGAATATACAATAGTTGATAATTCAAATAAGTTTTGGTCTTTGCCTCTAGATCGCATTACGCATCTGGATATCAATGGCGGAGAACCCAGTGCCAGTAAAAACTATCGCAACGTATTAGCAAACCTTCCACCTAACGTGCAATCAATTCGCATTAACACAAACTGTAGTTTAGTGATTCCTGAACTTGAACAATTAGTGGCACGTGGCGTTAAAGTAACAGTGACTGTTAGCTTCGATGGTGTAAGAGATTATCATGATTATCTCAGATGGCCCATTAAATGGGATAAGTTTTATTCAAATCTTATGACCTACAAAGAGATGAATCTACATGAATTAAATTTATGGACTACAGTGAGCGTGTTGAATATTTGCAATCTACTAGAAATAGAATCGTTTGTTAAAGAACATAATTTCAAACATTCTTATGCTTTGTTGCATAGTCCCGAAGTACTCAGCATTAAGAATGTTAATGGACTTACACAACGAGCAATAGACAAATTAGGCGACCACATTATATCACAATTTGTTGCTGTGGACAAAAGTAATATCATGGAGTTAGAACAATATATATCAATGCAGGATAGATTACGTGGTATAGATATTGCACAGGATTATCCACGTGTTTATTATGGAGAGTAAGGAATACTTAACTAATAAAAGTTTTTGCCCTATTCCCTGGACTGGGTTAATGTACAACTACGATGGTGCAGTAAAGAATTGCATACGCAGTACAGGCGAAATAGGAAATATAAAAGACAATTCAATTGAAGAAATTGTAAATAGTCCTGTTAATATAATGAACCGTACACAAATGCGTGCAGGCGAACCTTGTGCCACTTGTGATACTTGTTACACATTAGAAAAGAACGAACGTAGTTTTGATATTATCAGTGACCGTGTGTTTTATCTTAAAGAAATGAAACACGTTGATAAAAGTTTATACGATAGTCCTGCAACATTTGGGCTACGTAAAACAGATATACGTTGGACTAACCTTTGTAACTTTGCTTGTGTGTATTGCTTTCCTAGATTCAGCAGTAAATGGGCTGCGGAATTAAACATCCAACAGGAAATGCCCACTAATCAACAGCGTGAAGAATTTAAAAACTATATTTTTGATCATACCAGTCAATTGAATCATGTATATCTAGCCGGTGGCGAGCCCCTGCTAATGAAAGAAAATGTAGAATTACTAGAACGATTACTTAAAACAAATCCTGGAGTTAATCTACGCATTAACAGTAACCTAAGTAAAACAGACACACGAGTATTTGATTTAGTATGTGAATTTAAAAATGTACATTGGACTGTAAGTGTAGAAACCATTGAAGCGGAATACGAATATATACGTTATGGTGGATCTTGGACTGACTTTTTAGATAACTTAAATACAATTAAACAGTTGGATCATAAAATATCGTTTAACATGTTATATTTCTTGTTAAACTATCAGAGTCTATTTGATTGCGTTGAGTATTTTCAACAACAGGGATTTCACAATAATAGTTTTATCATTGGCGGTATTATTACCCCTGAGTTTTTAAACGTACGAAACTTGCCCGATACTGTATTAGATGAAGTTAAACAAGAATTTACTCAACGTATTGCTAATAAGCCAGGATTTCTATTAGAAAACAGTTACAGAAACATATTGGAATATTTAGAACAGCCGTGGGCGAAAGATTTGTCTGGATCCTTTGCTCAATTGGCAGAACTAGATCAACGCCGCAGCATAGATAGTAGTAAGATTTTTAGAGAACTTTATAAACTAAAATGACGATACGTAGTGGTGCTTCGAGCAAAGATTTAATATACGGCGGTTGTATAGTTGATTCAACTTCGGTATTTCCTTTTTACGAAAAAAAAGATATTTTAAATAGAGTTCAATATTGGAAAGATTATTTTGCCGAACGATCAATTACAACTATTTCTATGCACTTTTACCAATGCTTGGACTGTATCGCTATAATACTTGCATGCATGGAAAATGGCATTACCATTTATACAGGCACTTATTCAAATGACATGATTGATGAATTGGCTAATACAGTAGATTTAACTATTGTTGGATTTGGTAAAACTGAAATATCAACCGATAGACCTAAATTTTTAAATGCCAATCATTATCATAAAGATCCTGTATACACAGCCACAGAGTTTAAATTAAATTCAATATTAATTAAAAACGTAGCGGATTCTAATCGCGTATTTTCTAATTTAGTAGAGTATACCGTTGAAGAATTTATTCTAGCGTCTAAGCCGTTATTAAAATCAATTTTTAGCGGCGGAAATATTGCAACAATACAGTATACAATGCATCATGAAACTTTGCCAATGTTGCTTACACCTCTTATGATTGAGCAGTCAACAATATATTCTTGCTCGCATATGATTGAACTAGCAAGTCTACTGCGAACACAAGGACTAGACTATATAGTAATATCTCCGACGCATTTACAAGCATTTAAGTTACTTGAAGATAGCATGAACAAAAGCAGTCCGTTTGGGTCAGAGTCTTTTAAATTTGATTTTGATGGTGCTCGGATAATTACTGCACGATCTGGACCACAAAAAGCCGCACCGTCGGCCAAAGTATGTGATTGGTTGTTTAGTAGAGGTGTGGATGCTATAACAGCCTTATATATTCCAGATACATCACTGACACCAATTTTCAGTAAAACAATTCGTAAAACAGATGACAGCTATTTTTCAAATGAACTAGGTGATAGTCTAATAGATTACACAATTGAAAATAATAAACTGTGGGCCAATGGTCGGGATACTAGCAATTATGTTGCTGAGTATAACAACCGAGTATTTTTCAAAGGTAATCAGCTGATTAATAATCAATACATTGCAGATGTGCAACAATTCATGATTGGAATAATCAATAGTGATGTAACGTTAAATGATTTTGTACTCAATTACGTTGACGATACATTATATGTCTACAGTTTTAGAAAAGCGGCGTACGATACTATCGCAAATTGCGCTGCTCTTCGTGGGGAGCTACTTAATTTTGCAGGCGTAAGCAACATAGTATACAAATACTGGGATAGATCAAAAATATATAATGTATGATTAATTTAGTTGATTTCGAAATACACACACTATCTGCATTACTAGACTATTGCACAGTGGAAGGTGGGTTAGATGGATATCCAAATATAACTGGACATCTGTTGCATCATATGTTTGATCATCAACGAGTGCGCCCTTTTTATCAAGATTATAATTTAAGTAAGACTGGTATACCAATTGACCCAACTACTCATGTAAAAGTGGTAATGCTGGATAACTCTTTGCCGGATCTTCGTTGGTCCAAGTGCATAGACAATAGATGGTTAACTGATACAACCGAACTAGTGGAACAGTTAGGTACTGTAGCCCGCGATGATCGTGGACGTCTATTGTTACATTTAATACACAATGACGTTGATATAGGAATCGATTACTCTGTTGACGAATTAGAAGCCAATACTTTAACATTAGTTAATATCTTGGATACAGACCAAGTATTCCACGAATATGATATTGATATTACATGGTATTGGGAAGACCCAAAATCAATTGGTACTACAATTCAAAATTGTGGGTTCACTCCCATTGCAGAAAAGGTTAACGAGTTTTGCAAACAGGTTGCAAAACAACACAGCAAGTACTATAATACAGTACAACATTCTTTTGAGGTATTTGAATCTATAATAGACAAAGTAAGTCAACCGATCGAATTAACATACTACGAAACAGCAATAGTTCACGCATTGTTAATTAGATACTATAAACCTACTCGGATCAAATTGATACATACAATACCTACAAATACAGATGAATTCAATATTTACACTTAAAGGAAATTATCATGGGCAAACCATTTGACGTAAGCAAATTTAGAAAATCGATTACAAAAAGCATTGACGGGATCTCTGTTGGATTTAACGATCCGACGGACTGGGTAAGCACAAACAATTATGCACTTAATTATCTGATCTCGGGTGACTTCACCAAAGGTATCCCAATGGGCAAGGTTACGGTGTTTGCTGGCGAGTCTGGTGCAGGTAAAAGTTTTATCTGTAGTGGTAATTTAGTTGCAAATGCACAAAAGCAAGGCATCTATGTAATTTTGATTGATACAGAAAACGCACTAGATGAAGCATGGTTGCATGCACTAAATGTAGATACGTCAGAAGATAAATTGCTTAAACTTAACATGGCAATGATCGACGACGTTGCTAAAATGATTACAGAGTTTGTTAAAGAATACAAAACTTTGCCCGAAGATCAACGTCCCAAGGTTTTAATTGTTCTTGACAGTTTAGGTATGTTGTTAACACCAACTGATGTTAATCAGTTTGAAGCAGGTGATTTAAAAGGTGACATGGGTCGTAAGCCTAAGGCACTTACTGCATTGGTTCGTAATTGTGTAAACATGTTTGGTAGTTTGAATATTGGTTTAGTTGCCACTAACCACACATACGCAAGCCAAGATATGTTTGACCCCGATGATAAAATTTCCGGAGGTCAGGGTTTTATCTACGCCAGTAGTATTGTAGTTGCTATGCGTAAGTTGAAGTTAAAAGAAGACGAAGACGGTAACAAGATCTCAGAAGTAAAAGGTATTCGTGCCGCTTGTAAGATCATGAAAACACGCTATGCAAAGCCATTTGAATCAGTACAGGTTAAGATTCCTTATGAGTCTGGCATGAATCCCTATAGCGGACTAGTTGACTTATTTGAAGGTAAAGGATTGTTGGCCAAAGAAGGTAACAGTTTGAAATATACTTTAAGCGATGGTACAGTTATTAAGCAGTTCCGTAAAGCATGGGAACGCAACGATGACGGTTCATTGGACAAAGTAATGGCAGATTTTATTGCAAACCCACATCATACAACAGTTGATGTATCTGTTGACGTTGACGGAGTTGATGAAGAATGACTAACACTACAGAAGAAGTTACAGATGAAATGATTCAGCGTGGTGCAGAAATTGCAGAAGAAATTTTTGACGATGTATTTGAGCGTGAAGAAGACAACTACGAACCTGGCACAGTAATATTCAGTTTGTTTGTAAATTCTATTCACGTACTACATGCTATGGGATGGACTACGCAAGAATTAGTAAATGAAGTTTTTAATCACGCAGACTGTGAAACCAGTGCTGGCGAAATAATTCAATGATTGATACAAGCAAACCTTTTACAACACAGGATCTAATCCATGATAATACAATTATTGTGGACTTAGAATTTATTGATCGAGATAAACAATATATTCTTGATAGAGTACAATATTGGAAAAACCATATTAAAGAACATGGGTACCGTACAGTATTAGTTGCAAGCAACCCAACAATTGATACTATTGCTATTTTCTTTGCTGCTGCTGAACTTGGTGTCGTTATTGCTACATCAAATTTAGCTGACGGCCCTGAGGCATTTATTCGCAGGTCAGATACTTCCGAAATGAATTATATTAATCCATTCTTTTCATCAAGTTGGTTTGATCCACGTGATATAAAAGGTAGCCCAATTGGGCATTTGCCGGTATTTATACTTGACGAAAAAGCCATTACCAAAGATTTTGAATCCAACAGGCCCTTGTATAGTCCTGATTTAATCCATCCTGAAGCAAATTTAATCACTGGCGAAGTAACTGGTATTCCTGATAGTAGAGTTATGCATACTGCGGATAGATTTATGCATGCTGGATTGTTATGTATGCCTATGTACAACACCTCAGATAGATTTGGTGCAGTAAACGGGATCACACACATTGGATTATTGTCGCAGGTGGTGCTTGGTCCATTGTTTGCTGGTGTAAAATTTTATACAATCAACGGATTTTATGATTTGTTGTTTATGGCATGTAGAAATATATTCACTAAAGTATTTTTCTATGATGTACATTTAAAATTAACTGATTGGCATCCAAACTTTTCTATACCTATTAATGCATTTAAAAACTGTACAATATTTTGTGCAGGGTCTATTCCTAGTCCTAGATTAATGGATGTGGTCTTCGACGCTGGGGCAGATAAAATTGTAAGCTGTTATGGTACATTCTTAGCAGTTGGCCCAGTATTTGAATTAGAAATTGACAATGATCAATTTGATGTTTATAATTCAAACTTAGGTAGGGTATATGATGAAACACAAGTAAAGATCATTGACGATCAACTTTGGATTAAAACTTCATCACAAAGCAAATATATCAAAGATATTGATGCCGACGGATTTTTTAATACATTTGACTATGTTTCTTTAACCAACGGAGTGTATAAATACCTAGGTAGAGAGCGTAGGTTTACTGCAAGTGGTAAAAAAGTCTTTACAGTTGATATTCAAAATGCAGTACAATCAGCATTAGATGAAGATTTGTATTATTCTGAATATATGTTTGAAGAACAACCTTCATGCATTGAATTCTATCCTTTAAGTAAACGTGCCAAAGATGTTATGGTAAGAAACAAAGATAATTTGTTATCTGCACTACAAAATATCCTGGAAAATACTGGTATAACTGAAATAAAAATAAATCCACTGGTTAATGATGCAAATTTATTTGCTGGTCGAATTATTTTGCTAAGAATTAAACAATTAATTAATGATGGGCATACAATAAATGATTGATTGGTCGACTCCTACTAGCACTCAGGATCTAATACATGATAAAACTGTAATAGTAGATCTTGCATTTAATAAACGAGATAAACAATATTTTTTAGATCGCACACAGTTCTGGAAAAATAAATGGCAAGCCGCAGGATATAAACGTATTCTTATTTGCACATTTCCCATCATCGACAGCATTGCTATGTTTTTTGCTGCCGCTGAACTTGGTATAATGATTGAAACTTCAAATTTAACAGATGGACCAGAGCCCTTTAGACGCAGGGGTGCAGGTGTTGACATAAATTATATTAATCCAGCATTTGGTTCTACATGGTTTGATCCGAACAAAGTTGAAGATAGTCCAATAGCAGATTTACCTTTGTATATACTCAATGAAAAAGAGTTGAATTCGGAATTTGAAGCAAATAGGCCAACATACACACCAACATACATTGATCCATCTCGGGATCTAATAGGTGGAGAAGTATTGGGACTTGCTAATACCTATGTTCCCCATACTAGCGGGACCTATATCGGAGCCGCAATGATGTCTAAATCGTTTTATGACGAAGATGATCATTTTGGATCTGTCAATGGTGTTACTCATATTGGATTAACTTCCCAGGTGGTGATTGCACCGTTACTTGCTGGAACCACATACTATACAATGAATAATTTCTACGATTTGGTTATGATGGCCAATAGAAATATTTTTACTAAAATGTGGTTCTATGATGTACATTTAAAAATTACAGAATGGCATCCTAACTTTACATTACCACCTAATGTATTCAAAGGTACAACAGTATTTGTAGGCGGCAATAAACCTAGTCCTAGAACAATGGATGTTATTTTTAATGCAGGTGCAGATAAGATTATCAGTTGTTATGGATCATTGGTAAGCTCTATTCCTATTGCAGTACTTGAAATAGATACTCCAAATTTTGATGTATTTGGTGCTGGAATTGGTAAAATATATCCCGGCACAGAAGTTAAAGTAGTTAATGGGCAATTATGGGCCAAATCAGAAGGTCAAAGTGTACATGTTAAATCATTAGACGAAGATGGATACTTTAATACTGGCGACTATGTTGAATTTAAAAATGGCGAATATCATATACTAGGAAGATCATTTATTGATTTGCCCAGCGGCGCAAGAATTTTTCCAGTTGATATTCAAAATGCAGTACAATTAGCACTAGATGATGATATATATTCTTACTCGGAATATTTGTTTGATCAACCTACTGCCACAGATAGAGTTTTAAACTTTTATCCAATGAGTATACGTTGCCAAACAATTTTTAACAGGTGCTACGAAAACATATTGGTTAAAATGAGGGAATTGTTAGAAAATCCTAACATTGAAAAAATTGTCATACATAAAGTAGTTGATGATGCAAGTTTATTTGCAGGACGAATAAACTTAATAAGAGTTAAACAATTAATTGCAGAAGGTAAAACATTATGAGTATCGAGGTTGAAGTCCTTAGTGAAATGTATACTATTTTAAAACAGTATATCCCGACAAAAGACCGACAAGAAGCAGCAGATAACTTAATGAGTGTCATGGTTGATATGTTGAATGATTTGGATCTCCGAGAATTTGGAGGCACTGATTCTACATTAAAACGTGCTTTCAAAGAGTATTCAGCTGATGAAGAAGATGAAGACGACAACTATAATTACGAAGATTAAACATGTGGTATAACAGAGTTGTTGCAAACCTGGGCGAAATTCCAGGATTTATTGATTACTACGAACATGAATTAAAGATTGCCAAGGGAGAAATTCGCATCACTGGTAATGTTGAGCGTGCGCTAAGTAATCTGCCGGGAATTACTGAGCAACGATTCAATCAATTACAGGAAATTGAAGCTGTATTGGAATTCTTAAATATACAGTTGCGTAAGATTAGGCAAAAGCATTATAAAAAATATCTTGAAGCGTATGCTCGTGCATTAACCAGTAGGGACGCTGAAAAGTACGCCGAGGCCGAAGATGAAGTAATTGACATGGAAACCATCATTAACGAAGTCGCATTACTACGAAACAAGTGGTTAGGCGTTATGAAAGGCATTGAAAGTAAAAACTTTATGCTAGGACACGTAGTTAGGTTACGTACTGCTGGTATGGAGGATATCATAGTATGATAGATTGGAAAGCACGTGCAGATGAGATGCTAGACGAGTACTCAGCATGTTGCCGCGCCCGACCTTATCATAATGCATTAGATGTTGAGATTGCTAAAGAAAGTTGTGCAACGTGGGCAAATCATTTACATACACAACGAGCCTGGGGCAGTGATCATGAGATTGCAGAGGCTTGCCACCAACTTGAGCCTCGACTTAAAAAATTTAAAGAAACAGTAGTACTGGATATATTAACCGATGGCTCTATTTAAAAACGCATACGACAGTCATCAACATAGTTTAACTATCTTAAATTTAATTTATGGATATGACAGCTTCTTAGACAACATACTCACTGTTGCAGACATGGGTTGTGGGCAAGGGCTTGATTCATACTGGTGGGGCAATCTTGAAACACGTGATGATCCGCCGGAACCTAGAAATTATATAGTATATGCAGTTGATAAAGATATCGGTCGTTTAGAACCTGAAGTTCTTGCAACTAAAAATATTATACCCATTGAAGGTGACTTTGAAGAGCGACTATTGCCCAGGGACGTTGATATAATTTGGGCACATGATAGTTTTCAGTATGCTAGAGATCCTTTTAAATGTTTAGCCACATGGAAACGTTCAATGAACATAAACGGCATGTTAATAATGGCTATCCCACAGACTACTTATTTGCTAAATAATAGGCTTGTAGTAGCCAACCATAGTCATCAATATTACAGTCACAATATACTCAGCTTAATATATATGCTGGCCATATCAGGGTTTGATTGTAATGATGCTTATTTTTATAGAGTAGACAATAGTCCTTGGTTGTACGCAGCAGTATACGCAACAGAAAATGACCCCATAACTGAGCAAGTGTCATGGTATGAATTAGCAGAAAAAGGACTAATAAATGATTATCTTGCTAAAAGCGTAAACAAATATGGGCATGCTAGATTAGATGATCTAGTAGTACAATGGTTAGATCGCGGGCTTTATCAAATAACTAATTAAAAGAATAAATACAAGATGAGAGATTTAATTACACTAGTAGAAGCCGCCTCACCCACTAGTTTTGGCGCAAACTTAAAGACTTTGATTCAAGCACAAAGCAAATTGCCTGCTGGGTCTCCGCTAAATCAATTTATTGATTATATCGTTGGTACTACTGCTGATATTTTACGTGTTGTACAACCTGATATAACAGAAGCAATCAAACAACAATCAGGTGCAACTCCTAACAAACAATTTATTGCTAATGCAAATGAAGCATATTTAAATGCGGCTCTTGCATTATACAAACAAGAACATCCAAATCAAGCCGCTAAGTTGGCTGAGTTTGAACAGTATGTTGCGGCATTAAGTACTAAAGTACAGTTAGCACAACAACCTGAAGTTGCTCGTGCAACTACAGCAGCAATTAAAGGTATTCAGCTTAATACCAAGGGCGAAATTGGTAAACTTGATGCCGACATTGAAAGAACTGCACAACAATTTGCCAAGGACTTTGATCTTAAACCAATTTGGGCACGTAATCTTGTTGGTATGTTTAGTATTTCTATTCCAAGAGAATCACGTGTAAAGTTCTTAAAGGCCTGCGAAAATCATACTGCCATGGACGTAGCAGGTATGTTAAAACGTAGACAAGGATCACTTGATGATGTAGTTACAACTAAAGTTCCTGGTGTTAAAGATGTGTTTGCAAGTGTTAAAGATACATTGTTAGACATTAGTTTAAGTACTGGACAACGCGGAGCCACTGGCCCATTTGAAGCTATGTTGGCTATCATGGGCGGTGCTAAGAAACCTGCTGCTGATGAAGGTGGCGATGTTGTAATTGACATCAATGGTAAACGCACCAAATTTGAAGTTAAATGCGGTTCATTGAGCCCTACTAGTAAGCGTAACAAAGATGGTTCTTTGCCTAGCACCGGTAAAGCAAACGAAGCATGGTTAGACAGCACGGCTGGTAAAGAAGTATCGGGTGCACAACTGCGTAGTGTTGGCAATGATTGGTTGCTAGAGAACTTTGGTACAATGGATACAAAAATGAATTCATTATGGAATAATGCAGACTTCCGTAGTTCTAAGTTACCAGATCTTGTTACATTTTTAAATTTGCTAAGTGTCAAAAAGCCGGGCGCCGCACCAAGATTAATTGGCTACATGATGGGATCTATGTTTCCTAGTACTTTAAATTTCCCAGGATATGATTTTAAAGCCGCGATGCGACGCCTAATGAAGGCCATTGATACCATGGATACAAAAACTATTGCACGTGAACAGGGTGTAATGGCATTAATTGAATACGCAGCTGGCAAAGGCAACGATGGGTTTATCTTGTTTAACAGTAGTGTGCAAGAGTACAAGATCATTATGGCCAAGGACATAGTTAACTTGTTAAACGACAAACCAGATTCTAATTCTGGAGAATCGACGGTACATTTTCCTAGTCCAATGACTATGAATAGAAGTGCAGCCAAGTGTAGTCCCGGAATTTATTTTGGTCCAAGTGCAACAAGTGCCAGAGCAAAAGAATATTTCCAGAAATTTAACAGCGACCCAACTCGTGTACAACTTCGAGCACAAGCAGAACAGCAAGAAGAAAAAGAAGATGTAGCCATACATGGTCTTGGCCCAGCAGATTCTACTCCTCGTACAAAACGTGTTGCTACAACGCCACAGACTGTGCCCGGACGTCAACGTAGAACTTGACACAATACTAATTTGCTAGTATAATATAAAACTTGCGCTGATAGCTCAGTTGGTTAGAGCAGTCGACTCATAATCGATTGGTTGGGGGTTCAAGTCCCTCTCGGCGCACCAATCAACTTTTCAAGGAAACACAATGGATATCGATAACGCCGCTAACATTTTGGCCGGAAGTATTTTAACTGGTTTGGCAATTCTTGTAGCAGTAATTCTTATTGTTGTTGTTAACAACATCATTTATAGATTCTGGAAACCACTGGGTTGGTTTAAAAACTGGAATACAGTAAATGAACAACCAAGTCGTTTTATGACTGACGATGAACTTAAACGTATTAACGAACCAACGTTGAATACCACCACTACGAATGACGTTAAAGCATAAATTATTTCCAATTCAAACCGAAACTGCTTGCCAGCTAAAGTGGAATTGGAGTACAATTTTTTTAACAACTGAAGAAACTGCTAGTTGTCATCGTGTAAACCAACATAAATTTGACACTAGCACATTCGATTTTCACAACACCCCCGAAAAACTCAAGCAAAGATCTTTGATGCTAGAGGGCCAATGGCCCGGGGATGGCTGTGAATACTGTAAAAATATAGAAGATGCTGGCGGACAAAGTGACAGGATCACAAATTTAAATTTTCCAGGTATGTATCCGCCACCCGAGCTAGACACTGATAGCTCTGCAATACGTGTTACTCCGCGAATATTAGAAGTTTACTTTGACAATACCTGTAATTTAAAATGCTTGTATTGTAGTCCTAAATTTAGTAGTCTGTGGGACGCTGAAAATAAAAAATTTGGGTATTTTAAAAGTCAAGCAATTGATATTTCTGACAAATTTCAAAAAAGTAAAAATATAGATTCAAATAAAGAAAAGATATTTTCTTGGCTTAAGGAAAACGGAAAGTATCTGACTAATTTTAACATATTAGGTGGAGAACCATTGTATCAAAAAGAATTTGAGCAATGCTTAGATTTATTTGATGAATATCCTGCACCGCATTTAAAATTACAATTCTTTACTAATCTTAATACAAATTTAAAACATCTAACCAACATTGTTGGCAGGTTACGCAAATTAGTTGGCAGTAAAAAAATTGCAGGGGTTGAAATAACTGCAAGTTTAGATTGTTGGGGGCCAGAACAAGAATACGTTAGATTTCCATTGGATCTAACTATATGGGAAGAAAATTTTAACTATCTACTACAACATAAGTGGATAAATTTAATTATTAGTTCTACAGTAACTCCGTTGACTGTAAAGACTTTGCCGGATTTATTAGTTAAAATACGTGAATGGAATAAAATTAGACCTGTTGCACATTATCAATGTGCACCAAGTGGGCCACCACATTTCCTAATTGATATTTTTGGGGATATTTTTGTTGATGATTTTAATCGAGCAATTGCTCTTAAAGCAGATACATTCCCTGAAGATCAATCTAATAAAAATTATCTGTTGGGTATAGCTAAACAATCTGCTAGCAAACGACCAAATTTGGAAATGATAAAACGATTGTATTACTTTTTAACTGAAATGGATCGTAGACGCGGCACAAGTTGGCCAAAAACTTTTCCCTGGTTGATTACCGAATTTAATAAATACATTTGACAACAAGAGATAAATAAACTACAATAGGTACATGATGCAAACAACTCTAAGACATTCGCTACAAAATAAACAGCCCAAACTAGGCGTGTTAGCCTATTGGTCTGTGATTTGTGCGCCGATGTTTACAAGTAATGATCGCACATCAGAGATTACTAGGGTCCGGGAGGACACGGTGTAACTAAAAAGTACACAAACTCCAAGGACCCTAGGATTAAAAACCCTAGGGTTTTTTGTTATGTGGAATGGGAAACGAGGTCCCTGCAACACAATAAACAAGCAAAACGGGCGGACAGGATACATGAACGTGTAGCGAAAATGCACTTAGTAAGACTCCTGGGTAGGGTATCAACCCTACCATATCCTCTACCAAGAGGGTATTCTAAAACACATTAAGCAAACTAGTGTGTTTTAGAATAACAACATGTTGTAAAAATACAACAGACACATAAAGACGTTTGTTATACAATAGAAACAAGTTAAGAAATTAACCAAGTTTGTTATCAAACAAACGTTGTAGCAAAAAAGCAACAGTTGTAAAAAACAGTTGCACCAAAAAGAAAAGTTTGCTACAATACATACATGTTAAGAAATTAACAACGTTCTTTAAAAATTAAATTAGTATAGTTTCATACTATATTAAAATGTATTAAAGGTTACCTACACCGTTAGGGACTTAAAAAGAGGTGCAAGTAGTCGAGAGCTACTGACGCAATCTTAAAGTCCATGAAGTCAGGTCCTAGCAATGGGATCGGATGACGGAGTCGGTAGGCAGTAATGACCGTTGAGACTTACGTGGAAAGGTTCCTGTAAGTAGAGATAGATCAACAATGGTTCCTATAATATATCTTAATATAGTTTCTTACTATATTAAAATGTATTAGAGGTTACCTACACCGTTAGGCACTTTAAGAGAGGAGCAAAGGGGCCGCCCTACGCAATCTTAGAGTTCACGAAGTCAGGTCCCAGCAATGGGATGAGATGGCGGAGTATGTAGGCAGTAATGACCGTAGAGGCTTACACAGAGACGTTCTGGTAAGTAGAGATAGATCTACAATGGTTCCTGTAGTACATCTTAATATAGTTTTGGAGTGTTAGCTCAGTTGGTTAGATCGC